>OLOZ01000102.1_pt1 | contig 93234 bp, 77 predicted proteins | sample 1673021 | NCBI WGS metagenome assembly OLOZ01 (sample SAMEA3136747, study PRJEB25190) | human gut metagenome | biome: human gut; feature: human-associated habitat; material: faeces | place: Austria | collected 2013 | reverse complement strand
TATGAACCGCACTGGCCACAGAAGGAATCAGCACCATAGAGGTCACATCATCATTCCCCGGTGCACCGCCGCACTCAAAGCCCACCACAGAAACTACATCCACCCCCGCAGCCTCTGCTTTTTGCGCAAATCGGACGGCCGTTGATTTATGAATGATCTTCGCGCCCGCTCCATGGAGTTCCTCCACAAAGGGTTTTGGGTCCCGGCCGGACAATTCCACCACAGGGACCTGGCTTTGGCAGCAGGCCGCAATAAAATCCCATGTTTTCTCCCCTTCCACCACTTCAGGAAACATAGAGATATTAACGCAGAAAGGCTTGTCTGTGAGAGACTTCGCCCGTGCAATCGCCTCGGTCAGTTCCTCCTTCGTCTGATACAAAGACGCGCTGATCGTACCCAGGCCCCCTGCATTGGATACCGCCGCAGCCAACTCAGGCGTTGCCAGCCACTGAAAGGCCCCCTGCATAATAGGATACTGGATTCCTAAGAGCGAACAAAGTGACGAGTTCATAAATCCTACTCCTCCTTATACAACAGATAAAAATAACCAAAACGAAAAAAGAAACCGAGATCCTCTCTGAAGAAGTCTCGGTTCTTTTCCATCTGGTGCGGATGACGGGACTTGAACCCGTACGTCATGGACACACGCCCCTCAAACGTGCCTGTCTACCAGTTCCAGCACATCCGCATTTTTAGGTTGCTTAGATAGTATACTCATTCTGGAGAGATTTGTCAATCCCTTTTTCCTCTTTTCCCTCCTATTCTCAGAAAAACCCGGCGGTGACACCGCCGGGTTTCCCTGTTTTGGATCAGCCCTTTAGGGAAGGGGGATAGGTCCCGTTTTCGTGGAGGGCTTTCAGCGCCTGTTCCACCACCGGGCGATCCTCCTGATAGGTGACGCCGAACCAGACCGCATCAGTATGGAGCACCGCCACATCCAGCCGGCCCGCGGTAATTAAGCGGTCCACCAGCACCGGCAGCAGGCATTCCGCCTTCTGCTCCTCCGGCGCCAGTTCCCGGAGGAAGGTGTGGAAATAGGCCTCCATCTCCTCAAAAATCCAGGGGGTAAAGCCCCAGAAATTCATGGACACCACGCTCTCCGGGTCCAGGGGGACCTCCTGAGCCGGGTTCTCCGTGTCCGTAATGCGGCCGTCGGGGTACTTTTTAATTTTCAGGGTCTCCTTCACCTTTCGCAGGCTGCCGCTGTCCAGCTGGCAGACCCCCCGGGAGACCGTCCCGTTGTCGCTGACGGTGTTTTTCAAGCGGTACCCCACCATGGCCCCCTCCCCGGTGGGCTTCAGGGTCAGGAGTTTTTGCAAAATGGTCTCATAGGCCGAGACGCCGTAGTAGTCGTCGGCGTTGATAATAGCAAAGGGCTCCCGCACCACATCCCGGGCGCACAGGGCCGCGTGGACCGTGCCGAAGGGCTTCTTCCGCTCCGGGGGAATGGTATAGAAGGCCGGAATGCTGGAGAAGGCCTGCACCGCATAGGCCACCTCCACCGGCTCTCCCTGGGGGGTGTGCATGGTCTCGATCCGGTCCCCGCAGAGGGCGCGGATGGTGGGCTCCATCCCCGGTTTTATGATAAACACAATCTTATGGAACCCGGCCCGCACCGCGTCATAGACCGAATACTCCATAATGGCCTCGCCGTGGGGGCCAATGCCGTCGGTTTGCTTCTCTCCGCCGTAGCGGGAGCCCATGCCGGCCGCCATGATTACCAAAGTCGCTTTCATGTTGATCTCTCCATTTCGCCGCCTCAGGCGGTTTTTCTTTTATTATACTATGCTCTTCGGCATTTTTCCATTCTGAGGGAAAAATTTCCGGGGAAATCCCCTCTTTCCGGCGGAAATTTCTGGCCAACGCCAGGAAATATGGTACAATAAGGGCAGAGACTTCGGGATATACCCGACCATAAGGAGGTTTTCCCATGGAACAACTGACGGTACGTTGGCACGGCCACGCCTGCTTTTCCCTGACCTGCCGGGACTTCACCGTGGTGTTGGACCCCTATGAGGACCACTACGTCCCGGGCTTTCCCCCGCTGCGCCTGACCGGGGACCTGGTGCTGTGCTCCCACCAGCACAACGACCACAACGCAGCGGAGATTGTCACCCTCCGCACCGGCCGCCCCAACCCCTTCCGTATCACCAAAATTCCCACCTTCCACGACCCGGAAGGGGGCCGGCTGCGGGGGGAGAACACCATCCATCTGCTGGAGGTGGGCAAGCTGCGGGTGGCCCATTTCGGGGACTTGGGCTGTCCCCTCTCTCCCGCGCAAAAGGCAGAGCTCCAGGGCCTGGACGCGGCCATGGTGCCCGTGGGGGGCTTTTACACCATTGGTCCCCAGGAGGCCAAGGCCCTGCTGGACGATCTTCGGCCCAAGGTCTTTCTGCCCATGCACTACCGGATGGGCGCCGTGGGCCTGCCGGCGGTGGGCCAGGTGGAGGATTTTCTGTCCCTGGTGGAGAATTATGTATACTACCCCACCGACACCCTCTCCCTTGACGAAGGGACCAAGCCCCAGATCGCGGTTCTTCACTGCTCCGTGTAAGGGAACGCAGACAGCCGGACGGTGTTTTCACCGTCCGGCTGTTCTTTTCTGGTGTTACCGGGGTGCCGGGGACTCAGTTCTTCCCCACCACCTCACCGGGATTCTCGGCGGAGTTGGCGTCTGACCACTCCTTTTCAAAGGCCTCCCAGTCCCGCACGGGCAGGACTTTGGTCCACACCTCATACTCGTTGCCCTGGGCGTCCTTCTTCACCTGATACTCATGGGAGTTGGTGGCCTCCTGCATGTCGGCGTAATACCACTGCTCGGTGTCCAGGTTGTCCGGCCAGACCAGCATATCCTCCTGGAAGTGGTCCGGGTCGGGGTGCCGGTCCAGGGTCCGGTTGACCATGGTCACCGCCTCGGCCCGGGTGATGTACTTGTCCGGCCCGAAGGTCCCGTCCGGGTACCCCTCGATAAAGCCGTTTTCCGCTGCCTGGTTGATGTAATCCTGGGCCCAGTGACCGTCGATGTCCGGGAAGAGGTCCTCCCCCTGGTAGTCCATGTCGAAGAACCGGGCGGCAATCACCGCGAACTCGGCCCGGGTGATATACCCGTTGGGGTCAAAGGTCCCGTCGGGATAGCCGCTGATGATCCCGCCGTTGGACAGGGTGGCGATGGCGTTGTTGAACCAGTCCGCCAACGCCACATCCGGGTAGCCGCTGTCCTGGCTCCAGAAGTGGTTCCGGCTCTCATCGGTGAGCATGCGGAAGTAGATGGTGGCCACCTCCGCCCGGGTGATGTTGCCCTGGGGCTTCACCGGCTTTTTGGTCTGGTCCTCGGTGGGCAGCCCGGTGTAGTAGTCCACGGGGTAGCCGATGATGTAGCCATAGTGGTCCTCGGTGTTCAGGCTGGGCTTGTCGTCATCGGGGTCCGGATCAGGGCGGTGGCTTCCGGAGCTTCGATGATTGGTAAAGACGATCTCGTCTGCTGGTTTCTCGTTCTTCTCAATGTTCCAATCATCAACGGTAAGTTTCCCGTCCTTATTCTCCACCGTTACAGAAAGCGTGTAAACACTGGTGTCATACTTGACACGGTTTAGGTCTCCCTCATTTTCTGTAATTTTGTACTGATAGGTTCCCGCTTCCGTGAAAATGATGGGGGCAAAAGAGGCCGATGCTGTGCTGTCAGAGGATTTGGTGATTGTAATTCGATTTGGGTTGGGGACAGGAGTATCCTCCGTCATGGCCTCAATCTGGAAGGATACCGCATCACCTATGTTCCAGCCGCTTCCGGTAAAGGTTTTGTTGATAGCTGGAATGATTTCCGCTACAGCGTTCTCACTATCAAACATATTTGTGATCGTGATTGCTTTGTTAGTGTTCGCTTCAATGTTCACCGAAATGTCCTCACTTTGCTCAGAAGCCGGTACTGCCTCCGACGCAGATGACGTATCTTTGTATGCAACAGTAAACCCTAATACAGCATTCTCTTTCACATTGATTGTCACACCTGCCGGAACTTGCAGCGTGATGGTCTCCCCATCATGGATCGAAAGCGTAGCCTTTCCTTCCTCCGAGAAGGGCACTTTTTCACTTGTTTCCCCATCCTTCATCCGGTACACCGTCCCGCCGTTCAAATTCTTTGGTTCTGCGGTCAGGGTAATATCAAAGGAAAGTTGGGAGGCGATGTCCTCGTCGAGACCAGCCACGTTCTTGGTGATGGAGAGCTTCCCCGCCGCCTGGCGCTGGTTCCCCACCACCACCATGGTGGTGCCGGAGAAGAGATTGTTCAGGCTTTGATCCCCCAAGGGCTGTTTGGGAGACTGAATGATATCATCATGGTCCATGCACTGCCGAATGGACAACCGGCCCCAGCCCTTGTCATAAGAGAGCACATTGGGATACTCTTCACTGATGGGTGCATATTCCAGGACAGCATCATTTGTGGAATAGGACAGATGGGTTGCCTCACTCCAATTAGTATTCTCATTCCATGTCCATGTCCCTGTTTCTTCTCCCTCTTTTGAGTACGTCCCCGTCTCCAGTGCCGCCTTGATGTCGTGGAGGGTGGCGTCAATGTCATCGTCCTCGGCAAACTGCACCATGCTCTTGACCAGTTTGCCCACGCCCAGGTTGACAGAGACCATATCTTCTTCTTTCCCTGCATCGGCGTAAACGCCGGTGTCATCCACGATTACGGGAACTGCCGTGGGGTTCTTCTCAAATCCGCCCGGGGCCTCTGTCTCAATTAAGTAATACTCTCCTTTGGGAATCTTGGAAAAGGTCATCGCACCCTTGATTGTGCTTCCATTCTCCAAGTTAATCGTCCCTGTTTTTTCTGTATCTTCCACATCGATCGGTGATTGTCCTTCTAAGCTTACATAATTACCCTTTTCATCAACTGTGATACCCTCTTGTTCATACAAAGAGAACTTCGCCCCATCCAGAGGCTTCCCCCCCTCGTCCGTCTTCTGCACCAGCAGGCGGTTTTGGATGTTGGGCACATACAGTTTCATGGCGAACTGGCGCTCAAAGTTTTCGGGGTTCAGCATTGTAATATCGTCTGCTTTCAGACTTTCCAGGTCTTCTTTACTACTTATTTTCTCCTCTGTATAAAAGAATGCACCAGTATATTCCGCCTTTTCTTTCTCTCCATCTTTCGCCACTAAGTAATATTTTTCAATATCTCCAGGCAGGTTGTCAATGGCGCAGGTGAATGTGGTGCCTAATTCAAACGGATACCAGTTCTCCTGGGCCGCTTTGAGAACCCCCTCCTTTCCCGGCTCCTGAACCATCCACCCTTTCTCCGGGCTGCCGGACACGGCGGACAGGTCATCCAGGGTGAGATTGTCCCACTCTTTGTTTTTGTACTCCCCCGTTCGTTTCATGATTACCGCGAACATGGTGCCAACAGGCTTTCCATCCTGAAAGACCGTGACTGTTTTGTCTTCGTTCCCCGCAATGGGGACTGTTCTGGTGGCATTGTCGTCTTCTTTTCCATTTGTCTCGGCAGTCACCAATACCTTGGACATAGCGTAGGCCCCCACGTCCCAGGTGCTGTCAGACAGGAGGAGGGGATACTGACCGTCATTCTGCGACAAATGGAAATGAACCTCTCCAACGCCCCGGTAGCCCTCCGGTACTTCTGTCTCCACAAGCACCCAGTAGTCGCTTTCCTCCTTCAGGTCACTGGGCAAGATCGGCATATTATTCTGTCCCCGCAAGATAAATTCACCGCTTGCATCCGTTGTTCCTGTGGCGTAGGGCTGCTTCTCATACCCATCCTTAATCTGCCAATCAGTACCATTTTTTGCCGGATAAAGTTCGAACTTCGCGCCTGCCACACCCTCCAGGACGTCTTCCTCCGCATAATCCTGATTCACCTTTTTGATCTCACTCTCCAGGATGGTCATCAGGTTGAACTTGAGGCTCATGTTGGAATCAGAATTTCCTCGCTCCAGATAAAAGAAGTGCAGGGTGTGGAAGGTGTTATCCGCAAAGGTGTTGCTTTCTCCATATTCCCATGTCTGATCTGCCTCTTCAAAAGTCTCTTTTAATGTAGTCTTCTTATACCCACCATTCGCATTCTTTTCCCCCTCGTTAATAATAATTTCCCCTGTGCAAAAGTCAATTTTAACCGACGCCGTGTTATGAATGCCGCCCAAGTCGGCCACCAGCACACCGTCAATGAAAATCCACACGTCATCGTCCCCGGAGAACGTATAGGTTACATCTTCTCCGCTTAACGGTGACTTACCGTCTTTCGGCTGTACAAATCGGGTCACCATTCTGAGGCCGAAGTAATGGTTAATAACTTCATTTTTTGAATTAATGTTCTTTTGTTTTAACTCGTCCCCTTCTATCTCAAACGCATCCTCTACGCTATTAAAAGGGAAAAATTGAAAACCCTTGCTACCTCCACCTGGATCTATGCCCCCTTTTTGGTAAAGTACAAAGTTTTCCGTCTCTTCATTAAAACTGGCAAAATTCTCCTGGCAATTGTAATAATAATACCCCTTTTCATCCCGCTGCAGGAGGCCTCCCACATTCATGAATGCTTCTTTGTATTCGCTATTTTCTCCATTAAATAAATAACCCAGAGATTCTTCGCGACCTGTCTTTTTTTGATTCAACTTGGGGTATCCATCGCTCCCCAACTGTTTATTTACAATGCCAGTATTAGGGGCTGAACTTTTTGTCCATTGATTGATCTCGTGATTAACTTCGGTATTATCCACCCGAAACTTTAGCGCATGGTTCTGGTTAATTCCCTTGCTTTCTACTTCCTTTCCACTTCCTTTATTGACATCTACGGCGTCCCGCTCGGTCAACCAATAATCAAACAGATCCACCGTCACCCCTTCCGGGTAAGGATCTTCCACATTCACTTCATGGGCTGAAAAATCCGCAGATGGTTCCTCTCCTGCCGCGTGCGCCCCTGTCGTCATCAGGGAAAGCGCCATACAGACGGTAAGTAATATGGCGCCCCAGCGTCTTTTCCTTGTACTCATCGTGTAAACTCCCTTCTCTTGTTTTTCATCCCGCCGTATGGTTACAACAAAATTCTTATTCCGTTGTCATTCGACAGCCAAGGAAAAGAAATGAGAGCATAACCCAGAGGAAGACTTTCTCCATTCTTCGCAAAAATAGGTGCAAAAAAGTCCTGAAGAAAGATCGACTGTTTTCTTCAGGTGGTTTTCTTGTGCGTTTTATCAAATATCTGGCTTGCATTTCCCCTTTGATCTGTGATATATTGTAAGTAACTCAATCAGTATATCATCTTGCGGCTTATTTGTTACAACGGAATAAGAATTCCGTTGTGCGCCGCATTTTTTCGTTTGGCTTATTTACAACGGAATAAGAATTTCGTTGTTACAGAATCAGCCCCAGCCGTTCCACCTGCCGTTTATGCTCGGCGCCGCTCTCCATAATATAGATGCGCGTGGTCTCTATGCTGGCATGGCCCAGCAGGTCGGCCAGCTTCGCCAGGTCCTTGTCCAGGGCGTAAAAGGCCCGGGCAAACAGGTGACGAAAGTTGTGTGGGAAGACCTTCCGGGCCTCCACCCCGGCCCGGGAGCAGAGGGCCTGCATCTCTCGCCACAGGTTGGAGCGGTCCACCGGGCGTCCGGTGCGGGTCACAAACACCGGACCGGCGGTGATGCCCCGGGCCCGGCAGTATCCCTGGAGTGCCCGGCAGAGTTTTTGGGGCAGCAGAACCGCCCGTCGCTTGCCCTTACAGTGCACCAGCGCCCGGCCGGCAGCCAGAGCCTCCACCGTGACAAACACCAGCTCGGAGACCCGAATCCCCGTGGCCCCCAGGGTCTGCATCACGTGATACAGCCGCTGGCTGCCCCGCCGTCGGGCGGCGGCCAGCAGGGCCAGGTACTCCCCCTTGTCCAGTTCCCGGGCCTTCTCCCGAAAAATTTCCCGCTGCTGGCGCAGGGCCTTCACCCGGCACCCGTGCCAGCCCTGAAAGGCAAAAAAGCCGTTGAGGGCCGCAATCATGCTGTTCACCGTGCTGGGGGCATACCGCCGGGCCATCTCCTCCTTCCATGCCAGCACCTGTTCCTTGTCCACCCGCCCCCCTTGGGGCAGCCGGGCGGCAAAGGCCAGCAAATCCCGGCGGTATTTGGCCAGGGTCCCCGGGCTCCGTTCCTCCCGGCGCAGATGGGCCAGGAACCGCTGAATCTCTGCTTGCGTCATCCAATGGTACATAGACAGCACCCTCCTTTTTCCTGTCTCTATTGTACCAACATATCTCATATTATTTTCTTTTTGGCATAGAAAAACCCACGGCGGACAGAAACCGCCGTGGGTTTTGCTTTTCTTCGCTGGGGTCAAAGGGCGCGGGAATATTCGCTGCGAATCCGCTGCTTCCCCCCCAGGGCGTTGTCGATCATGGACAGGAACTTCTCCCGGTCGTCCGGCAGGGTTCCCTTGAGAGGGAGATAATTGGAAGCGTGGTTGCTGGTGAAATGGAAGGGGCCATAGTTGAGCCCGGCCACCAGGGCCCGGGTCTCCTCCAGGTACTCCCGGGGGGTAATCATCTGGAAACGTCCCTCCTTGACATCCTGGTACATGGGGGAGTTGGGCTCCGGCATGTAGGACAGGCAGGAGACATGGTTGGCCTGCATCCGGTTGAGCACCCGGATGGTCTCCTCCACGTGCTTCTTGGAGGGCTCTCCCGGGCCGGCCAGGCCCAGAATCACCGTGACCCACAGGTCAATGCCGGCGTTTTTCAGCAGGGCAGCGGCCTGGAGCATCTGCTCGGAGGTGACCCCCTTGTTGACCTTTTTCAGCAGTTCATCCCAGCCGCTCTCCACCCCCAGATAGGCCCGGGTGAGGCCGGCCTGGCGCAGCTCAATGAGCTGTTCCTGGCTCTTGGTCATGGTGCTGCGGGTGCCGGCGTAGACCGTCACCTGGCGCAGATGGGGGAAGGCCGCGTACAGGGCCTCCAAAATCTGCAGCAGGTGGGCCTGGCGCATGACAATGGCGTCCCCGTCGCAGAGAAAGACCTTATCCACGTTCTCCGGACCGTAATACTCCCGGGCCATGGCAATGTCCTCGATGATCTCCTTCATGGGACGCACGTGAAATTTCTTGGTCTTATACATGCCGCAGAAGGTACACTTGTTGTGGGAGCAGCCGATGGTGCATTGGAGCAGATAGCTGCGCCACTCTCCTGGGGGCCGATAAATCTGACCTTCATAACGCATAGGGATTCCTCCTGTCCTCCCCAGCCTGGTCCGCCGGGGAAATGATTTTTTTCAGGGCTTTCTCCGCCTTTTTTCGGGGGAGCATCACCTCCCGGCCGCAGCCGGTGCAGCGCAGGCGGAAATCCATCCCCACCCGGAGTACCTCCCACCGCCGGGCGCCGCAGGGGTGCTCCTTTTTCATCTCCAGCACGTCGCCGGGTTGAATATCCATGGTACAACACCTCCATTGGAAAAAGAAGGGGCAATTTTTGGCCCCCATGTGAATATCATTGAGTCAGACTTCGTCTCACTCATGGAATCAGAAAGGAAGGCAGTGTATGTCCAACCTGTATCTCCCAGAAGGGCGCCTGCTCCACACCCCAGAAAACCAAGCCGCCTGGGAGACCCTCTCCTCCCTCCGCCAAGCTATGGAGCAGGAAACCGTGCTGGAGGGCCGGGCCGTCCTGTGCACCCCGGGCCACGATCTGCTGGTGAACCTGGGCCCCTTCACCGGAACCATTCCCCGGGAGGAGGCCGCCCTGGGCATCCGGGAGGGAACCGCCCGGGAAATCGCCATTCTCTCCCGGGTGGGAAAGCCCATCTCCTTCACCGTCACCGGGGTGGCTGAGGGCGCGCCGCCCCAACTCACCCTCTCCCGCCGCCGGGCCCAGGAGCTGGCTCTGGCAGAACTGCTCCGCTGCCCGCCGGGCACCGTTCTCCCCGCCACCGTGACCCACCTGGAGGGCTTCGGCGCCTTTGTGGATGTGGGGTGCGGGGTGGTGTCTCTCATCGGGATTGAAAACTGCTCCGTCTCCCGCATCTCTCACCCTGCCCGCCGGTTCACCGTGGGGCAGGAAATCTATACCGTGCTCACAGGGAGCGACCCCGACCAGGGACGGCTCTTTCTCTCCCACAAGGAGCTTTTGGGCACCTGGCTGGAGAACGCCGCCCGGTTTTCCCCCGGCATGACCGTGGCCGGCTGGGTGCGGGGGGTGAAATCCTATGGAACTTTTGTAGAGCTGACCCCCAACCTCACCGGCCTGGCAGACCAGACCGAAGGACTGGCGGAAGACGACCGGGTGTCCGTCTACATCAAAGCCATCCTGCCGGACCGCATGAAGATCAAGCTCACCCTCATTCACCGCCTGGAGCCAGAGCCGGGGCCGGAACCTCTTTCCTATTTTATCACATCCGGTCAACTCTCCCGCTGGGACTATTCCCCCCCTGGGCGCCTGGCACACAAAATACAGACGGTCTTCGGTTAGCCTTCCCCCTTGATCCGGTCCCAATACTGTTTGGCGGCCTGCTCGGTTTTATTTTCCCCATAGGTGTAATAGGTCTGGTTTTTCAGGGCATCGGGCAGATACTGCTGTTTCACATAGTGGTTGGGATACCCATGGGCATACTGGTACCCCGTCCCATGGCCCAGCTGGGCCGCCCCCTCATAGTGGGCGTCCCGGAGATGCGGCGGCACCTCCCCCGTCCGTCCCGCCCGCAGGTCTGCCAACGCCCCCTCCACCGCCAGAATGGCGCTGTTGGACTTGGGCGCGGTGGCCAGGAAAATAGCCGCCTGGGCCAGGGGAATCCGGGCCTCGGGCAGGCCCAGCATATTGGCGCTGTCCACACAGGCTTTCACCACCGCCACCGCCTGGGGATAGGCCAGGCCCACGTCCTCACTGGCCATGACCATCAGCCGGCGGCAGGGGGAGATCAGATCCCCCGCCTCCAGCAGCCGGGCCAGATAATGGACTGCGGCATCGGGATCAGAGCCCCGGACCGACTTTTGAAAGGCGGACAAAATGTCATAATGGCTGTCACCGTCCCGGTCATAGCGGTTGGCGGACCGCTGGGCCACCACCTGGGCCTCCGCCAAGGTCAGGACCGTCTCGCCCCGGTCCATGGCATGGGCCGCAAAGAGGGCCTCCACCGCGTTGAGGGCTTTCCGCACATCCCCCCCGCAGCTGCGGGCAATGTGCTCGGCCACCCCCTCCTCCCAGCGGACCCGCCCCTGCCGGTCCTGGCTCATTTCCCGGATTCCCCGAAGCACCACCGGCAGAACCTCCTCCGGCGACACAGGCTGAAAGGCAAAGACCGTGGCCCGGCTGAGCACCGCGTTGTAAATGTAGAAATAGGGATTCTCCGTGGTGGCGGCAATGAGGGTCAGTTTTCCCGTTTCCATAAACTCCAGCAGGGACTGCTGCTGCTTCTTATTGAAATACTGAATCTCATCCAGATACAGCACCACCCCCTCCGGTGCCAGCAGAGTCCCCACATCCGCGGTGATGGCCTTGATGTCCGCCAAAGAGGCGGTGGTGGCGTTCAGGCGGTGGAAGGGCCGGTGCATCTGGGCGGCGGCGATCTCCGCCACCGTGGTCTTTCCCGTGCCGGAAGGACCGTAAAAAATCAGATTGGGGATATTTCCCCCCTGAATGATCCGCCGCAGAACCCCCTGCTCCCCCAGTATATGCCGCTGCCCCACCACCTCGTCGATGGAGTTGGGCCGAAGCCGGTCTGCCAGGGGCTGGTACATGGCGCTCATCTCTCTTTCCCATAGTCGAAATAAAAACAAGGAGAACGACCTGCGTCGTCCTCCTTATTTTATCAGCTGTGACCCCTTCCGTAAAGGGAGAATTTTCCCCCGGCGGACAGGGCTTACTCGTAGAGGGGGTACTTGGCCGTGATCTCCGCCACCGCCGCGCGGATCTCCTCCTGCTTGGTGTCAAACTCTGTGGCGGTCTTCCAAATGAGCTGGCCGATGACCTTCATGTCCTCCTCCCGCAGACCGCGGCTGGTGGCGGCGGGGACCCCCACCCGGATGCCGCTGGTGACGAAGGGGGACTGGGGATCGTCGGGGATGGTGTTCTTGTTCACGGTGATGTTCACCTGGTCCAGGCGCTTCTCCATCTCCTTGCCGGTGATGTTGGCCGGGCGCAGATCCACCAGCATCAGATGGTTGTCGGTGCCGCCGGAGACCAGCTGGAAGCCGGCATCCATGAGGCTCTCGGCCAGGACCTTGGCATTCTTCAGCACCTGCTCCTGGTAGGTCTTGAACTCCGGCTTCATGGCCTCCCCGAAGGCAACGGCCTTGGCGGTGATGATGTGCATGAGGGGGCCGCCCTGGGAGCCGGGGAAAATGGCCTTGTCAATCTTCTTGGCATGCTCCTCCTTGCACAGAATCACGCCGCCCCGGGGACCCCGCAGGGTCTTATGGGTGGTGGTGGTCACCACGTCGGCATAGGGCACGGGGGAGGGATGCAGCCCCGCAGCCACCAGGCCGGCAATGTGGGCCATATCCACGAAGAGATAGGCGCCTACCTCGTCGGCAATCTCCCGGAAAGCCTTAAAATCAATGATCCGGGGATAGGCGGAGGCGCCGGCAATGATCATCTTGGGCTTGCACTGTTTGGCCAGGTCGCGGACCTGGTCATAGTCGATGCGGTGGGTTTTGGGGTCCACGCCATAGGGGACAATCTTGTAGTTGATCCCCGAATAGTTCACGGGGCTGCCGTGGGTCAGGTGGCCGCCGTTGTCCAGGTTCATTCCCATAACGGTGTCTCCCACGTTGCACAGGGCCTGGTACACTGCGTAGTTGGCCGAAGCGCCGCTGTGGGGCTGGACGTTTGCATGGTCCGCGCCGAAGAGGGCCTTGGCCCGGTCCCGGGCAATGTCCTCCACCACGTCCACACATTCACAGCCACCATAGTAGCGCTTGCCGGGATAGCCCTCGGCATACTTATTGGTGAGCACGGACGAGGCAGCCGCCAGAACGGCCGGGCTGACAAAGTTCTCCGAGGCAATCAGCTCAATATTTCTCCGCTGACGGTCGTACTCCGCCTGCACGGCGTTGCCCACCTGGGGATCTTGCTGGATCAGGAAATCGATGACATCTTTGACCACGATACTCGCTCCTTTTTACATTCAAATTTCTATGATGGCGGGTTTGCGTTTTCCAGCTTATTATACTCCAAACCGAAAAAAAATCCAATGACTATCCTTCCACTTTGTGCTATACTATTTATACGAAAAACAACCCATAGAGAAAAAGGAATCGGTAGTTTTTATGAAAAATTCCAAGGATATTCACGCCATTGTCCAGGCACTCAAAGACTTGTATCCCGATGGCATCTGTTCCCTGCAATACCAAAAGGACTATGAGCTGCTCTTTGCCACCCGCCTCTCCGCCCAATGCACCGATGAGCGGGTCAATCAGGTGACCCCCGCCCTCTTCGCCCGCTTCCCCACCCTGGAGGCCCTGGCGGAGGCAGAGCCGGCCGACGTGGAGCCCTACATCCACTCCTGCGGCTTTTTCCGGGCCAAGGCCAAGGACATTGTCTTTGCCTCCCGCATGCTGCTGGAACAATTCCACGGCAAGGTGCCGAGCACCATGGAGGAGCTGCTCTCCCTACCCGGGGTGGGCAGAAAAACCGCCAACCTCATTTTGGGCGATGTTCACCACACCCCCGGCGTGGTGGTGGCGGATACCCACTGCATCCGGATCACCGGCCTGCTGGGGCTCACCGACGGCACCAAGGACCCCGGCAAGGTGGAAAAGCAGCTGCGGGCCTGCCTGCCGCCGGAGGAGTCCAACGACTTCTGTCACCGTCTGGTGCTCCATGGCCGGGCGGTCTGCCGAGCACGCAAGCCCGACTGCCCCAACTGTACCCTCCGTCCCTGGTGCGATCACTTTCAAAAAAACGCATAGTCATCTACTTTCTTGGCACACCACGGTTCCCGTGGTGTGCTTTTTCTTTCCCCACCTTAAATAGAGGAGGGCCTTTTAGGGCCCTCCTCTGGCAAAACAAAATTTGTGCTATTAGACAACGTCGCCGGGATTCTCGGAGGAGTTGGCGTCCGACCACTCCTTTTCCAGGGCCTCCCAGTCCCGAATGGGCAGGATCTTGGTCCACACCTCATACTCGTTGCCCTGGGCGTCCTTCTTCATCTGGTACTCGTGGGAGTTGGTGGCCTCCTGCATGTCGGCATAGTACCATGCCTCGGTGTCCAGGTTGTCCGGCCAGACCAGCATGTCCTCCAGGAAGTGGTCCGGGTCGGGGTGCCGGTCCAGGGTCCGGTTGACCATGGTCACCGCCTCGGCCCGGGTGATCTGCTTCTGGGGGCCGAAGGTCCCGTCGGGATAGCCCTCAATGATCCCCGCGTCCGCGGCCTGGTTGATGTAGTCCTGGGCCCAGTGGCCGTCAATGTCCGGGAAGAGGTCCTCGCCCTGGTAGCTCAGGTCGAAGAACCGCACCGCGATGGTGGCAAACTCCGCCCGGGTGATATACCCGTTGGGGTGGAAGCTGCCGTCCTCATAGCCGTCCAGGATGCCCGCGTTGGTCATGGTGGAGATGGCGTTGTTGTACCAGGCGTCCGCCGCCACGTCGGTGAAGCTGTTGCTCTGGCTCCAGTACGCGTTCCGGCTCTCGTCGGTGAGCATCCGGAAGAAGATGGTGGCCACCTCGGCCCGGGTGATCTTCCCCTGGGGCTTCACGGGCTTTCTGGCCTGGTCGTCGGTGGGCTCACCTGTCTCATAGTCCACGGGATAGCCCACGATGTAGCCGTAGTGGTCCTCGGTGTTCAGGCTGGGCTTGTTGCCGCCGCCCCCACCGCCGCCGCTGCTGTTGGAAACCTCGTCCCAAACCAGCACAAAGGGAGAGAACTCCTTCGTCGCAAACTTCAGATACTGTTCCCCGTCCAGGGTGACGATCTTCAGCCCGCCATTGGAGGTAGTGTACGCCTCTACTTCGTACCCCTCCTGGCCAATCAGGCCCTCCGTTTCTTCGTCATACTGCCGGTCCAGCCCGGTGAAATGGACAAGCTTAAAGTCATCGTTGCTGTCAGAGCCCTTGGGCAGTTTCCAGTAGACATCCACCGGCCGATCCGCGGTGACCCAGGCCCGGCCGTTGGTCTCATCCACCAGGTCCAAATACTGATAGATGTAGTGGTCGTCGGTCTCCGCCTGGTCATTCTTCACCAGATAGTCCTTCAGAATCTGCTGGCTTTCATCGGCCGCATCGCCGGTATCCCCCTGGGACAGCTCATCCGCCAGCAGGTGAACATTCTCTGCCTCCACTGTGACATGGGAGTCGTTGATCACGTACTGGGTGTCCACATCCGCAACCGCTGTGATGGTACAGCCCGTTTTCTCATCAATGGTTTTTGTGTTTTTCGTCACGTCATCGGTTGTGGTGGCAACCTTCGTTGTCACCTCCCCATTGGTGGTGCCGCGGACTGTGAGGGTCCCATTGCCCACCTTAACGGGTAAGGTTTCCGTATTATCCCCACCGTTTAACTTAACTTGTGCTTCCACCAAATCCTGCTCCAGCAGGCCGGGATAGATGGTCATGTCATACTGCTGATACAGCGTCCCCAGGTCCAGCGTGAAGTCATCGCTGAGTGTGGGAATGCCACCTTCTTCACCCTTGGGGGTAAACTGCACTCTGACCGGGATTTTCTCCCCGCCAACTACCGCCGGGTTCATACGGTAAACATAACGGTTCCGTGTTACGTCTCCAACCGTCGTCTCCTCGTAGCTGGTGCCGTCCTCGTCATCGTAGTACAGAGCAAGGGACCACTCTCGCGTCTGCTCCTCATCCGCATACGTGAAAGTTAAAATCTTAGACAGATCGGTTGCTCCCTCCTGGGTGGGATCCTCTTGGATATTCAGTTGGTCGTTGAGCCAATCGGGCAGCGTGATATAGTAGCCAGGCTCAGGCAGGCCGTTGCTCTGCTCACCCGTTTCCTCATCCTCTCCCGCCCGGGCTGCTCCAGATTGGTTGCCAACCACACTCTCGTACCCAGTGCCGCCGGTGTACACAATGATGTCCGCGGGGGTGATGATAATGGACCGCTCGCTCTCGTCAATTTCGGTGGATTCCGTGTTGGTGCTCACCGTCGGGCCGTCCTCGCCAATCTGGACCGAAGCAGTGTTTTCCACGGTGGTTTCCGCGCCGGAGACTACTTTAACGGTCATAGTGACCTCACCGGTGGCGCCTGGTTGCACCTCGTTCAGCGTCCAGGTCACTATACCCGATTCTTCGTCTAATGCACCGCCATTGTCCGCCGATACAAATTCTGTTCCCGTGGGAACCTTGTCCGTGATGGTCACCGTTGACGCTGTGTCCTCGGTGTTCTTGTAGGAGATGGTGTAGGTCAGCTGGTCGCCCACTTTGAGGCCGGTTTGCGGCACTTCCGTGGTGGCATCTCCGTCCTTCGGCTGATACTTTGTGACAGACTTTTCGGGGACGTAGGTCTCTGTCTTCGTGGTTTGTTTGGACTCATTGTCCCCTACCTCGACCGTTGCCTGATTCTCAATCGTGTTGTCTTCGTCGTTCTTCACTGCCGCTTCTGTCACCTTCACCCGGAAGGAAACTGTGCCGGTGGCGTTGGGATCAGCATTTTTGATTGTCCAGGTCAGGGTCTTGGTATCGCCGTCATAGGTCGCGTTTTGCGCACTATTGTTCACATACTCGGTTCCCTCGGGAATGGTATCCGTCACGGTCACCGTAGCCGCTGTCGCGTTCCCATTCTTATCCACCGCGTCGTTGACCCACTGGATGGTATAGGTCAGGATGTCGCCCACGCCGGCCACTTTGCCGTCGGGGTCAATCCCGTCAGGGTCCTCTGTTGTGCCTGTTGTGACCGACTTGGTGTTTCCTTTTTCCGCAACGGTGTTGGTGAATTGGAGCGTTGTCGCGCCGACTTCGGATACTGCGTCTCCCTTGTCATTGGTTGTCTGTGTCACGGTAACTTCCGGCTTAGCTAAGGTTCCATCCTCGTTCTCATCCACCTGCACCGTCACCGTGTACTTTGCCTGAGAGTACGTAACACCTTCGATAGCACCTTCGCCGGGTTTCATCTCCGTAACGGTAAAGGTATACTTTCCCGTCTCATAGAAGGTGATGTCCCCAAACGAACCCGTCTTGGTGTTGCTGATGACGCTGTTCCCCGCCTGGATGGTCTTAGACTCTGGAATCGTTGTCACCATTGCATCCCCCAAGGCGTTCTCAAGCTTCACTGTCCCATCCTCAAGCGCCTGGCTCGTATCATCATCTTCTGCCGCAAGCTGGAAAGTAAACTGATCCGTCGGCAGCCAGCCGCGCCCGGTGAGGGTCTTCTTCACGGTGAGCGCCGCGTCTCCGTCTCCATCCAAGGTAGCTTCCTTCTTGACGTTATGGAAAGTCAGGGACGCACTCTCTCCAGCTGCTGTCCCATCACCAGTATCCACAGACACGGTTGCGTTTAGAACCCCTTCATCATAGGTCACCGTAACTGTGACAACCTTTTCTTCGTCGTCATAGACCATGCCGGGTTCTTCGTCTTCCGGGACAACTTCCTGGAAGTAATACTTGTAGGTTCCTGCATCCTGCACATCGTAGGTAATGGTGCCGAAGAAGATATTGTCCGCAGTAGCATCGGTGTTTTTTACTGTTTCCCCTTCCTCCAGGCTATTTCCGCCAATCACAGGCAGAGGCACCGTTGCGCCTTCGCTACCCACTTTTTCCGCCTTTGTCAGCGCAAAGGAGAACTGATCCTTTGCGAGTGTGTCCCCTGTCAACGTCTTTGTTCCTCGGATTATAACCTGTTGCGTGGCAGTATCGTACGTGTTGACAAAAGTCATGGGGGTATTTTCACCATACTCGTATTCCGTTGTTGATCCTCCGTCTAACAGAGAATATTTTGGTTCTTTCACATTCAATGAACCAGTTCCAGTGTCTTCTACCACAACCTGAACCTGGTAAGCCCTTGAATCAGAAGACATTCCCGGTATTTCAGAGTTTTTTTCTCTAATTTCATATTTATACGTGCCGGGCTTTGTATAAGTAATGTCTCCGAAGGAGGCGGTATGATTCGTTGTATCCTTGTCGATTACAATCTCTTTTCTATCCGGCATTGGTGCACCCTGGGTGACAGCAGTGATTGTAAACGTAAACGAATCGTTCTCTTGCCATTCGTAACTGGTTTCAGGCGCTTTCCCCTGAATCTCCTTTTTTACCTGCAGGGCAGTCGATCCCACAAGGGATACGGAGTCAACTTCATAAGTATTGGTGAATGCAGCCGTCTCCGTCCGATTTGCCGAAATGGTCCCCATCGCAGCCCCCTCTGGCGCCGTCTGGGTAAATCCATCCCCCGGTTCCGTTTCCGTTACCGTATACGTGGTTCCCGCCGGGAGACCCTGAATGGTAATTGTCTGATCTGCTTGTAATGTTACCGTTGCTTGGCCATTGGTCACCGTCAACTCGCCAGTTTTTTCCTCTTGTGCACCCTTCTCGCTTGTTGTTTTGGTCTCATATGTACCACTTAACTCAGACCCAAACTGTACGCTGAATGTAAAATTCGTATCCGGGCTCGGAGTCAGTCCATCCCCTACTGTGACCTTTTTGGAAATGGCCAAACTCCCCGTTGCCACCGGGTCAATCAACGTGCCATCAGTAATCCCCTCCGCAGTCACCTCGCCGTACGACACTGCAACGTCAATCGGCGTTACTTCTACGTACCCTTCTGGTGCTTCGGTTTCCGTCAAAGTATAGACATGGCCGGACGGGATATTTTCAAAGGAGATTTTGCCGCTCTCGTTAGATGTAGCTTCCCGATTCCAATTCCCATTGTCCTGACAGGTCAGCGTAAATTGGGCTCCTTCAAGTATTTTTCCGTCCGATCCCTTTTTGGTGAAAATCAGATCTCCGGCAAAGCCCTTCACCATAGGAACTGAAAGTTCTGTCTTATATAATTGGGGTTGAAGTTCCCCATCCTCTGTCAACATATAAGTCAGAACCGTATTTCCATTAGTTGCATACTGGTTTTCCTTGGAAAACCCGCTTTTTAGCGTGTCTAATGTAACAGAATACGTTAATTTATAAGTATACCAACCATCGACTGGCCCTGTTCTTGAGGTATCGTTTCTCAGATTCCAAACCAACGTATTCGTACTTGTATTGAACGCTACAGTGTAGTCCCCTTCCTCACCTTTTTCCGTAACACGTGGAATCTCCGTATTATCCCCAAAATCAATATACTCTCCCATCGGATCAGTTAAAATCCAGGCTTGGGCCTGATTAACAATAATCTCCGCAATATTTTCCAGTCCTTCAAAAATATCATCGCCAGCCTTGATCAGTTGAGTAGAAAATGCGGAAAGCCAGCTTCCGATATCCATACTGCCTACTGTACCCCAATTGTTTTTATAAAATACTGTATATAGTTTTGCTTTCTTTTTAATTGACTTGGGGACAGTATCACCTTTTTCTGGCTGGTAGGGATCATAAATGTCGCAATAATCGTTATCCGTTGCCCAATTACCTCCTCCTCTCTTCCCATACATAATATCAATGCTGTCCGTTTCTTCATCTTCTTCTACATGATATGTAGGTACGCCATCCGTCATAAGAACAACATATTTGTTTTTTATATTTGTGACTTGATCATTACTTAGCAAGTTGTCTGCCAAACGAAGGCCACCTTCAATGTTTGTTCCTCCTGAATCTTTTTCCCATTTTCCCCAGTATGAAAAACCATTTTCAACCGCTGTAATACCATTCTCAATTTTATTTTTCCCCTGTGAACTATTTGCTTCCGTCCAACCTACCACCGTCTTCGCATTGCTTCCGAATTCAACAATGGCAACCTTTCGTTGGGCATTTTCGCTTGCGTCATCGGTTAGTTTCTCTACAAAATTCCTTGCCGCTTCTTTTACACTTTGAATATCTTTCTTATCCATGCTATTAGACACGTCTAAGACCAGGACAACTGCGGCATCTTCAGAAACCACTTGTTCTTCAATGGTTTCTTTCGTCTGAACAGTCAACGTAATATCAAACGTATTTTCATCGGTTTGTTCTATTCTTTTAGAATGCTTAACTTTCTTATCTTTGGTTGTTTTTTCTTCTCCCTGCTTCGCAATCTGATTCGCAGCTTCCTGGTCTCCACCGCCATCGCCCGGCGCCGCCATCGCGCTCATAGGCAGAATGGAGAGGGCCATGGACAAGACCATCAGCATGGCCAATAATCGTTTCTTCATATTTTTTGTCTCCTCCTCTGGTTGCATTGCTTCGGCTTCCACCCCCGGGAAGCCCGCTGTTGATTTACTCCGGCGCTTTCTCCGCCCCGCCCGGAACAAGGGGAACCTGGTACCGCCCCAGATTCTTCTGGCTGACCTTCCCGGCACACACCGGACAGCCGCAGCGTTTGTCGCTGGTGCGGGAGTAGACCACGGCTTTCCACACGTGGTTCTCCGGGCACCGCCACCACACCTTCTTGTGGCTTCCCGGGGTGACCATGGCCGGGGTCAAGGCTCCGTTCAGGACAGGGTCCCACGTCTGGGCCAGCTCGGGGTACCGGGTCGCCAGGTCGTTGAACCCCGCCAGGACCTTCCGCCCGGCGCAGTAGGGGCAGTCGCTCCCCCAGGCCCGGGTGCTGATGGCCGCGTGCCAGCTGTGCCCCAGGCCGCACCGCCACCAGACGGCGCGGTTGCTATACGGTGAAACCTGCTGGGGGGTCAAGGCCCCGTTCCTCTCCTGGTCCCATTGCCGGGCCAGCTGGGGAAACACTGTGGCCAGGTCGTTTTCCCCCGGCAGCACCGTCCTGCCCGTGCACACCGGGCAATCGGCGCCCTGGCTCCGGGAGAACACCGCCGCCTGCCATGTGTGCCCTTGGGGACACTGCCACCACACCCGCCGCCGGCTGCCGGGGGCCACCGCCGCCGGGGTCAGCCCCCCATTTTTGGTGGGGTGCCATTGCCGGGCCAGAGCGGGATACAGGGTGGCCAAATCATTTTCCCCGGGACTGATCCGCCGGCCGGTACAATAGGGGCAGCCGGCGCCCGCCGCCCGGGACTTCACCGACGCGGCCCAGACGTGCCCACTGCCGCACTGCCACCACACCCGCCGGGTGCTCCCACAGACCACCTGGTCCGGGGTGAGCGGGCCGTTCCTCTCCGGGTGCCACTGGGCGGCCAGCGCCGGCTCCTGGGAGGCCAGGTCATTAAATCCCGGCCAGGGCCGCTTCCCCGCGCAGTACGGGCAGCCGCTCTCCGCTCCCGTCCGGGTGTAGACCGCCGCCTGCCACCGGTGCCCCGCCCCGCAGCGCCACCAAACCTTCTGGCGGCTGCCATGGGAAAGGGCCAACGGCGTCAGTGCCCCGTTGCCTTCCACATCCCACTCTTCCAGCAGTGCTTGCCGGCGGGTTCGTGTGCAGTAGTCATACAAGCTCTCTCGCATCCTCCACCCCCTTTGTGGGCGCTTCCCCACAGACGCACTACCACAAAATTCTGATTCTGTTGTAGTGTGGAGGAGACCTCTCCCTCTATCAGGGGCTCATCTCCCAGCACTTGGCAGCGAAACACAGAAAAAAGACATGAGAACGGGCTGGAGAAATTTTTTCAGGTTCTCCAGCTCCTTCTCATGTCTTCGTTTGTTTTTTCTCTTGATTTAAGACATGTTTTTATGCTAAAATATGTAAAAATATAGTTTTCTCTCCAGACAGAACACGCTTTTTCGGGAAGAGTTTTTCAAATGCTACCACAAAATCAGAATTTTGTTGTTAAATGACCAATCCCAGCCGTTCTACTTGGCGTTTATGCTCCGCACCGCTCTCCATAATATAGATTCGAGTCGTCTCTACGCTGGCGTGTCCCAAAAGGTCCGCCAGCTTTGCCATATCCTTCTCCAGGCTGTAAAACGCCCGGGCAAACAAATGCCGGAAGTTGTGGGGAAACACCTTTCTCTCCCCCACCCCCGCCTGGGTGCTGAGGGCCCGCATCTCCCGCCAGATGTTGGAACGGTCCACAGGCCGCCCGGTCCGGGTGACAAAGACCGGCCCCGACGTTCTCTTCTGCCGCCGGCAGTAATTCCCTAAAGCCCTGCACAGCTTGGCTGTCAAAAAGATCGTGCGGTGTTTCCCCTTACAGTCCACCCGCACCCGGCCGGCGGCCAGCGCCTGCACTGTGACGAAACGCAGCTCCGACACCCGCATCCCCGTAGAGGCCAGAGTCTCCATGAGATAGTACAGCCGCCAGTTCTCCCTCCTCTTGGCCGCAGCGAGCAGGCGGAGATACTCCCCCTTGTCCAGTTCCCGTCCCTTATCCCGGAACAATTCCCGCTGCCGCCGCAGAGGCTTCACCCGGCACTCCCGCCATCCCAGGAAGGAAAATAGGCCGTTGAGTGCCGCCAGTTTCCCGTTGACCGTGCTCACCGCGTACCGCTTTGCCAGGGTCTCTTTCCAGGCCACCACCACCTCCTTGGTAACCACGCGATTCTCCGGCAGCGTGGCCGCAAACGCCCTGATCTCCCGGCGGTATGTTTCGATGGTCCCCTGGCTCCGTTCCTCCCCCTGCAAATACCGGCAGAATTCCGCAACATCCTCTTGCCTCATGACACGCCTTTTCATAGAAAATCCTCCTTCGCAAGGTGCTCTTTTTCATTTTTCTGACTTAGGAAATAGTATGCCTGTTTTTTGCGTCAAAAAGCGGGGCTTTCGCCCCGCCAGTTTTTCCCCTTCACTCTTTACAGGCTCCCTCCCAGTGCACTTTCTCAAAATTTTTCACAATATTATCATTTTGAAACACTTTTGTCCAGGCACATTCTCTGGCACTTGCAAGGGAAGGCCAGATGCATCCATAGAAAAAACCGGCGGTCAAGCTTAACCGCCGGTTTTTTCCTGGGCAAAAGTTCCGATATTATGGCCGCCGCCGGGCATTCGGATTCATCCGCCGGAGGGTCCAATGCATTCCAATCTGATCCAACAGCGCCTTCCGCTCCGGCGTCATGAGGAAATTGGGATTCCCCCGCATGGCCTGCCGCTGGGAGGACAGCCACATGCCCAATTTGACTCCCTCCTCCGTGACATAGTTCACAGGGAGGTTCAGATGGCCATGGGCCTGGTAGTAGGTCTTTGCCACCTGGTATTTCTCCCACCATCGTTCCCAATACGGGTCCCATACCATTCCGATCTCGTCCAGCCTGTGTTTTTGGTGTTCCTGTGCCGTGCGCACCCCCTCCCCGGCACCTCTGCGAAATTTCCGGCGCTGCTGGGCAATCCATCGTCCCAATGCACGTCCGTCCTCGGTGACATAACTGACCCCAATGCGAAGATGTCCGTGGTCCTGATAATAGGCACGGGCCAGGGAGAACATCTCCTCCCATCGGTCCGGTGACGGCGGCTCCCACTGGACCCCCAACGCCTCCAATTCGCGAATCCGCCGGGAGCTCAGTGTCCCCGCCCGATACCGTTTCCTCTGGTTTGCCAGCCAAGCACCAAGGCGCAGCCCCGTCTCCGTGGTACAATCCGCTGGGATATCCAGTCCTCCCGTCGCCTGATGATAGGCCTGGGCAGCCTGCAGATATTCCTGCCGCCTGGACTGGTTGGGCGCCCAGCAGATCCCCAGCTGCTCCAATCGGTTGACACGCTGGGGCGTCAGCACCTGCTTGCGGTACAGCTCACGCTGATGGGCCAGCCAGGACCCCAGACGCACATGCTCCTCTGTGACATAATCATGGGGAATCCGCAGGTCCCCGTGGCGCTGGGCATAGGCCGCTGCCAGCTGATACATCCGTTGCCAGCGCGCCTCAAAGGGGGCCCACTGCATGCCAAGGGCCTCCAGCTTCTGAATTTGCAGGGCCGTGAGCTCATTGCTGCGGTAGGCCTCCCGCTGGGAATGGAGCCAGCCGGCCAAATTAACCCCGGAGGGACTGGTCAAATCGGCGGGGATAGAGAGGGTACCGTGTCTACGGTGATAACGATAAACCGCCTGATAGCTCTGATCCCAAGCCCTGGCCGTAACATCCCGGTAGGTTTCCAGAATGGCTGGGCGGTCCCGGGCGATATCCGGCGCGGGATCAGGGAGGTTCAGCCAGCGAAACAACGTACAGATGGCTTCCGCAAAAGCCGCCTCTCCCGAATCATCCAGCACAATCACTCGTTCACACCGGGAGGCCTGAGGCAAGCCGGGCTCTCGTATGCGGATCAGGCGAATGCCAAAGCGGCGGCAGATTTCCCCTTTTCGCTCATCCAGCGCCAGCTTGTTGTGATGCCATTGGTATCCATCGTATTCTATGGCGATTCGAAGGGAGGGAATATAGAGGTCCAACTCCACTCCCACCACCTGCCATTGGGAAACTTTCACAACATCAGGAAACGGTTTCTTCAGATAGAAAAGGAGCGCCTTTTCCCGAAAAGAGGTCTTTGCCGTGGCCTGGGTTCCATCCCAGATCATACCCAGTTCGTTGAGCTGAGCAATGCGCTCTGGCGTTATGGTGCCAATGCCCTGGCCCTCCTTCCCGGCCAGAAAGTTTTTATAGCACCGCCGCTGCCGGGCAATCCAGTGTCCCAGCCGCACCCCCGTCTCCGTGCTATAATTGCAGGGAACATTGAGCATCTGATGGACCTGATAATACGCCTTGGCATGCTGATACATCTCCTGCCACTGGTCGGTGAGCGGCTCCCAGACCATACCAATCCCTTCCAGCCGTTGGATTTGCGCTTCTGTCAAGCAGCCGCGTTTTCCTTTCTTTGCAGCCCGCTGGGCCAGCACCCAGGTACGCAGCTCTCCTTCCATGGGGTTGAGATGCCCGTGGGCCGCATAATACGCAGAGGCTTTTCGAAACCACTGTTCCCACAGCTCTTCCGAATCTACCCCGGCATCCCACACCATTCCAAGGGTCTCCAGCTTTCGGGTCCGTTCCTCGTTCAGGACCCCCTTTTTGTAGTTTTTTCGCTGGGTGCTGATCCAGCGCCCTAAAAACTGGTCCGGCCCACTGTCCTTGGAGACCCGCAAATGCCCGTGGCGCTGAACGTATGCTTCCGCCTGCTGGTAGGCCGTCTCCCAAAGGGATTGGTATACGTCCCAGATCATGCCAACAGACTCCAGCATACGGCTCTTTTCCGGCGATAGCTTTCCGGCCTGCTTGGCTTTTCGCTGGGCAGTCAGCCACTGGGAAAGCCCCGCGGGCAAGGGCGCATTCCGTCTCTGGTAAGGGCAAAGGTGCCCATGACACTGAAAATATGCCTCTGCCTGTCGGTAGCGGTCCATCCACGCCTGCTCCGGCACATCCCATATCACCCCCAGAGCCTCCAGCTTCTGAAGGCGGTCAGGTGCAAGTGCTCCGTTTTTTCTGTCCTGTTTCTGATTGGACAGCCAAATCCCCAGCTTCACGCCAGCCTCCGTTTGGTACGTGGCAGGCGGAAATGTCCCGTTACAAACAACATAGTCCTCCAGCATCGCAAAAAAATGCTCCCAGCTCTCCCTGCGCAGAACTTCCGGCTCCCAAACCACGCCCAGGACCTCTAACTGGGCCTGTCGCGCCTGAGACAAGCGTCCCCGTTTGTACTCCATGCGAACCTTGTTCAGCCAGATTCCCAGCTTGACCCCCTCCTCTGTGACATAGGACTGAGGGACCCGCGCCGTGCCATGCTTTTGCAGATACCGTTCCAATGCCTGGTACATTCTGTTCCACTGAAACTGCCTGACATCCCAGACCATACCAATGGCATTGAGTAGATCCACCCGCGCCTGGGTAAACCGCGGATTGGTACGGCTTTTGTATTCCATACGCTGGGTGCCAATCCAGGCTCCAAGGCGTTTTCCTTGGCAGACATAGTCATTGGGGACCAAGAGATCCCCGTGTTCCCGTCGGTATTGTTCCGCAAGGCGGTAAAACGCCAGCCAATCCCGCTCCCGCTGGTCTTTAGCTGACAACGCCAAAAGGACCACCTCCTCTCCAACTTCTCAGCAGACTCTCCCTGAATCGTTTCCCTCTGGAAGGACTTCGTTTTCACCCCCGGCTCAAAGCTCTCTTGAATATATGGTGACTACACCTCCCATCTCATAACAGCCTCCCATTTGAAACATGTTTAACACGTCATTTCATTGTCATTTTGTTATATCTGAGCGGACACGTCAAGTTTCTTTCCATCTTCGTTCTTCAAAAATGAGCAACTTTCTCTCCTTTCACAGAGAAGGACCTCATCAGGCGGCGCAGTTCTTCTATAAAAACAATTCTTCGGAGAGAAAACATAGCAGGTTCCCTTTTTCCTTCTTTTTTGCTATAATTATTAAAATAGCAATACCATTTCAGAAGAGAGATGATTATATGGACAACATCTGTTTTGTTATCATGCCTTTTGGCATTGGCTTTGATGATCTCTATGAAAAAGTATATGTTCCAGCGATCCAGTCGCAGGGTTTATCCCCCTTACGCGCGGATGAAATCTACGACAATCAGCCGATCATACGGGATATCACCCAATCCATCCACCACGCCAAGGTCATCCTGGCAGATGTCACAGGGCGAAACCCAAACGTCAACTATGAACTGGGCATCGCTCACGCGCTGAAAAAGGAGGTCATCCTCCTCACCGCCGAAGCCAAGGATGTCCCTTCCGACTACCGTCATCTGAGATACCTGCAATATAACCGCATGGATGTTGACTGGAATCAAACCTTGTCCCAGGAGCTCCAGGCCACACTGAAACAAGTTCTTTCCCGACTAAGCCAATCGGACAAAACAACTCCATCCACATCCCCCCGCCAAAGCGCGCTTCCAAATGTCCCTACCGAAGCGGAGGACAACGCGAACTGGAACCCCGAGGAAACACGCGCCATTTCCAAGGCCGAGGCCTTGGGCATGCAATGGCAAACCGCTTCCCTCTGGCTGGACTGCATGGGCTGCCGCGTCCTGTTGACATCACAGCATGCGTCCCTTCGCAAACTCCATGCCGCAATCGCCTGTCTGCTGAATGAAAGGGTCCGTGCGCTCTCCCACGACCTTCCTAAGGGCCACGCCCTTCGGATGCGCCGCATAGACTTTGGAGAAGCTGCCCCACACATATTTTTTGTGGACTATCTCTATGACGCCTCTGTGCTGCCCCTATACACGCAGCGGGAGCTCATTCAACGCCTAAGTACCGAACTTTGCTCGCAAGCCTTTGCCCCTCAAATTCGATACCTGGAAGAACATTGGGACCAGAGCCCACGGACGGAAGATCAGAACCTATATGATTCCCCGAACCATCTGCCCCAGGAGCGAACCCCGATCTGTTTTCGGCAAGATTTTTATGTGGCGGACATCAAACGCATATTTTACAATCGCTTTCGAGGGGATCACTTTTACCAGATTGACGGTCTCCTGCCCACCTCTCTCCTGAAAGAGGAACCGGTTTCCGGGGAAAACCATTGGCTGGCAGATTGGGATCAGAAAGAGGCCCGGTGCAAGGTGGGCGACACGGTCAGATTCAAGGTTCACAAAATATACGACCTTAAAGACTACAATCATACGTCGAATGCCCGGAACGTCAATTTTTCCCAGCTGGAAGTGGTATCCAGTGGTTCTGAGGATGCGTTGTGAGAAGTGGTTCCTGAATAGACAAAAGACAGGGACCAAGGCATACATGCCTTGGTCCCTGTCTTTCGTTTTGACATCACAGTCACACCAACACGGCAAAACCGCCTTTGAAAAAGCAGGTGTTCGTGTCATGTCCATTTGGTGGAGGCGGGGGGAGTTGAACCCCCGTCCGAAAACACTTCCTCGGGAACCTCTCCGGGCGCAGACGGTTATTTACATTCCCGTGCCATGACGCAAGCCGTCATGCTTCATGGGTTGGTAGCTTCATTGTGCATGCTGGAGGCAAAGCTTACTCCAGTCACGTGCACCACTTAGATCACGCCCAAGTCCGGCTCGTGGTCCTTCCGGGTTGGACGGCCGCTGATCAAGCAGCGGCGAGAACTTCGTTGTCGTTGTTCTTTAATTTATAAGTTGCCCGTTTTTCGGATGACAGGCCCATCCGCCCGCTATTCCCGCACCCATGTCCCCGTCGAAACCAGTACGCCCCCAGATTGAGGCTTTGCAACAAGCCCATTGGTTCAGCACAGGCAGAGGTGTCTTTTCCCCGACACCTCACCGGGAGACCAAGAGCCACATATTGGCCCTTGGCGTCCCGGGAACGGTTTGGCTGCGAAACCGTTGGTCACTTACATTTTTTCCGGCTCAGGGTACTCCACACCGAAGGTTTCCACCGTAACCTTTTTCATCCGCTGGTCAGCCTTGGGTTTGTCGTTCAGGCCAGTTTTGGTGGCCGCGATGCGGTCCACCACATCCATGCCCTCGGTCACCATACCGAACGCGGCATACTGCCCATCCAGGAACTCGCCATCAGCGTGCATGATGAAGAACTGGCTCCCGGCAGAATCCATCGCCTGGGCCCGAGCCATGGAGAGGACCCCCCGCTTATGGCTGAGAGGATTCTTCACCCCGTTGGCGGAAAACTCCCCTTTGATGCAGTAACCGGGGCCGCCGATGCCCACGCCCTGGGGATCGCCTCCCTGGATCATAAAGCCGGAAATCACCCGGTGGAAAATCAGTCCGTCATAAAACCCTTTCTTCACCAAGCTGATAAAATTATTTACACTGATGGGGGCCATTTCAGGGTACAGTTCCGCGACGATTTTACCGCCGTCCTCCATTTCAATGGTAACAATGGGATTCTGTGCCATAGTTCTGCTCTCCTTTTATGTCATAGTAAGGTTTGCCGGTCAGCGCCGCTGCTTCAGGGCCCGGTCCATCTCCCGTTTGGCATCCTTCTTGGCCGCAGCCTCTCGTTTGTCATAGAGCTTTTTGCCCTTACACAGGCCGATCTCCACCTTGACCCGGGGGCCTTTGAAGTAAAGGCTCAGAGGAACCAATGTATAACCGTCCTGCTTGATCTTTGCGAAAAGCCGCAGGATCTCCCGCTTGTGCATCAGAAGGCGGCGGGGGCGGCGGGGTTCCCGGTTGAAAATATTGCCCTTTTCGTAGGGGCTCACATGCATCCCATTGAGAGTCATTTGCCCATCCTTGATGGTGCAAAAGGCATCCTTCAGGTTGACATTCCCCATCCGAATGGATTTGACTTCTGTCCCCGCCAACTCGATGCCCGCCTCATATTTATCCTCCACAAAATAATCATGGAAGGCTTTCCGGTTCCCAGCAATCTGCTTTCTGCCCTCTCCAGCCAAAACGGGCACCTCCTCTCCGCCCCACAAAACAGCGGGGATGGTAGATGTTTATTATCCTTCATTCTCCCCTGTCTGTCAAGTGCCCAGACGGATCTTCCCCTTTGTTCAAACATTGTTTACAGAATGAAATTTGACAAGGCTGGCCAGATGTGTTACAATTTGGTTACATTTGTATTGGGAAGCGTCTGTCCATCCCCCGGTCCGCCTGGGAATCGACAGGGTGGTTTCCCCCATTCTATGCAATGACGGAGGTTTTTATGGCAAACGAAAAGATCCCCCTGATGTATAAAGGTCATCCCCTGCGCCGGAAGGACAATCTGATCTATTACGGCGACATGGCCGACTCCCACATCATTCTGCTCCAGATCATGGACACCAAGCCCGTGGGAGACATGAACGTAGCCACCAAGGTCAGCATCCAGCTGCAGCTCACCGCCCCCGACCTGAAGGGCCGGGACCGGGTCGTCAAACGCAGCGAGAAAGACAGTTTGTACGCCGCCATTGACATCGCCTCCGTCTGGCTGGAACGGGCGCTGGCCGCTCGCTGACCACCCCCTCAGAATGGAGGTAGATACCAATGAACCACGTAAAATTTGCCCCCCGGGTTCTCGCCATGGGCCTGCTGGCCGCTTCGGCCCTGTCCATCCCCGCCTTTGCCGCGCCGGCAGACGGCAGCTCCACTGCCATCCGGGTGGACCGGGACCCCGCCCCCAACTCCGCCAGCCAGTCGGTCTCCGACAATGACAGCCCTGTTCCGGTGGACCCCAGTCAGGCAACGGGGGAGATTGAGGTCGTCTATCAGGATGCCAACGGCAAGGAGCACAGCGCCACCATCTCCGCTGTGGCCGCTCAGGCGGAGAACTACGCCTGCATCAATGCCGGCGGCGACCCGCTGCGGGTCCGTCAGGGCCCGGGTACCAACTACGGCATTCTCTGTTCCGTCTATGACGGAGACCGGTTCCCCATCACCGGCAAGACCAACGGCTGGTACCAGATTCTCTGCAATGGGCGCACCGGCTATGTTTCGGCCGAGTTTGTGGTTGTCCAGGACAACGACACGGTTACCAAGCCCGATGGCGACGGGAGTGACATCTCTCCCAACCCGCTGGGACAGGAAATCGTAGAGTATGCCCTTCAGTATGTGGGCTATCCCTACGTCTACGGCACAGCCGGGCCCAATACCTTTGACTGCTCCGGCTTTACTTATTATGTGTATTCCCAGTTTGGCTACACCCTGAACCGGTCCTCCCGGGATCAGGTGAAGAACGGGGTGGCCATTTCCAAAGAGGATTTACAGCAGGGCGACCTGGTGTTTTTCTCCACCAACGGACAGTACCCCACCCATGTGGGCCTTTACATCGGAGACAACAACATTGTCCACGCTTCCACCCCCCAGGACGGGGTCAAGATCAGCAGTCTGGACACCAGCTACTACATGGACAACTATTTCGCCGCCCGTCGGATTCTTTGAGCGCGGCGGCACAAGAGCGATTCACGGTTGAAAACCCGGTGCACTTTAAGTGCACCGGGTTTTGTCTGTGTTCTCCCGCCACTCTTCCCAGCTGAGTAAAAGCAGCTGCTATGATTTGGCGGCATACGTTTCTTTCATTCCTCTGTAACAAATAGAGAGAAGCACCCAATGGGTGCTCCCCTCCTCTGTTTTCTGATGTTCAACCCTCGTCCTTGAGCTGGTTCAGCCGGGCCTTGTTGGCTTCAATGCGGCCCTCCACCTCTTCCAGCTGACGGTAAAAGGTTTCATATCCCTCCGGCGCTGTGGCGTGCTCGGACACGAACCGTTTTCCGATCTCCACGTAGATCCGTTTTCTGTTCTCCTCTTCCGAAACATTATCCAAGTTCAGCTTGGCACTCTGCCCCAGGTCCCGGGCCTTGCCCAGGCCGGCTAACGTGAGGTTTTTCGCCTTATTGCCCAACTCTTTCCATTCTGCCATGATTGCTGCCTCCTTTGGTGGGATGTAACATATCCTTTCTGCTTCTTCTATTATACCCATTCCGAGTCTCTTTCGCAAGGGGCGGAGGCGCTGGGCGGAAAATTCCCCTTGCCCACCGGCCTAATCTCCCTGTATACTATATGCAGACTACCCTACGGGAGGTTCCCATGACTGATCCACACACGCTGCCCCCGCTGTCCTTCGCCCCGCTGGAGGGCATCACCGGCTGGATATTCCGGCAGGTTCACCATGCCATGTTTCCCGGGCTCTCCCGGTATTATACCCCCTTCTTCGCCCCCACCGCGGACAGTCCCCTCACTGGCAGGGGGCTGCGGGACATGCACCCCGACCACAACCGCGGGGTCCCGGTGGTACCCCAGCTTCTCACCAACCGGGCAGAGGATTTCATCGCCTCGGCCCGGCTGCTCCAGGACTTGGGCTACAAAGAGGTGAACCTGAACTTAGGCTGTCCCTCGGGCACAGTGGTGGCCAAAAAGAAGGGCGCCGGCTTTCTCAGCCAGCCTCAGGCGCTGGCACGTTTCCTGGACCAAATTTTCCAGACCCTGGACGTAAATATTTCCATCAAAACCCGGATTGGGGTGGAAAATCTGGAGGAGTGGCCCCCTCTGCTGGATCTGTTCCAACGCTATCCCATCTGTGAACTCATCATCCATCCCCGCCTCCGCCGGGACTTCTACCGGGGACAGCCCCGGCGGGAGGCCTTCACCTACGCCGTGGCACACAGCCGCCTGCCGTTGTGCTACAACGGGGACCTGGTCTCTCCCCAGGACTGTTGGGACCTGGTCCGCCAGTTCCCAACGGTTGGACGTCTCATGGCAGGCCGCGGTCTGGTCTGCAACCCCGCTCTGGGTCGCCAGCTGCAGGGCGGGCCGCCCCTCACCAAGGCAGAGCTGCAGGCGTTCCATGACCGTCTGCTGGACGGGTATCAATCTGTCCTCTCCGGGGACTGGCCTGTACTGGGCAAGATGAAGGAGCTCTGGTCCTATTGGGCCCGCCTCTTCCCCGCACCGGAGAAGCCCCTCAAGGCCATGCGGAAAGCCAAAACCCTCACCGACTACACCTTTGCCGCCCAGTCCCTTTTCCGGGACCAGGACCTGCTCCCCAGGGCTCACTTCCCCTCCGCCGGGGCATCCTCGTAAATCCCCGCCGGGTCCAGATGAAATACCTCCCGAATCAGCCGTAGCTCCTCCGCCGGCGTGGTAGGGGTGGCCTGTACCACCAGCCCCTGACGCTCCACCTGAAAAACATGCCTGCGGAGGGCCAGCATCCCCTCCGGCGTATAGAGGGAGGGGCGGGGGAACTGGTTCATATTGGAGGCCGGGCTCTTTTCAAAAAAGAAGAGCACCGGATCAAAATCCCGGTCGATCTGGGGTTCCAGGGTAAAGGCCTGAATCCGCTCCCAGTCATGCCCCGGCCGGCGCTGGCACTGAACCCAGCCGTAAAATTCCTCTTGCTGATACCGATAGGCGCAGTGCCCGTCCCGCTGCACCACCCCTTCCGCCAGCAAAAGGGGCACACGGGCATTCTCCGTGGCGAAGCCCACGTCTGTGGTATATGTCCCACCCGCCAGCCGCACCGCCAAAATCCGGTGGCGGCGGAAGAGATAGGTGTCCGGCAAGAGCATCCGGGCATTGTAGCTGGTCACCTGAAACCCCAAGGAGTAGAGCAGCCAGTTATACAACGTGTTCAGTTCCGCGCACACACCGCCCTGGCGGCGCCGAACAATTTTATCATACAGATGGGGCAGCTCCAGGGATAGGGGGCGTCCAGCCACAATATCCAGGTTTTCAAAAGGCACCGTCAGTCTGTGGGCCATTTGGAGTTTGCCCAACCCCTCCAAAGTCAGGGGCACCGGGCTGGAAATCCCAATCCGGGCCAGGTAGGCTATGATCTGTTCTTCCGTCATCTTCGGACCGTTGCGGGCATTGAGCTCCATGGTTCCCCTTCTCTCTGGCAAGGCAGCCGTTTTCCCCATCATAGCACAAGCCCGGGGGACCGGCAACCGGTCCCGGCCCTTTCTGCCGTTTCTTCGGGAAAAATTTTCCCCTCCCCTTGACAACTTCCCCGGGTTTTCTTATACTATTTTTTAATGTAGCAAAGGCAAGGATGGGAAGGAGTACGCGGCAGAGCGGGGCCCAGAGAGGAGACGGCGGTGCAAGTCTCCCCCCAGCGGCGCGGAAGGTCGTCCCGGAGCTGCCTGCCGGAACCACAGTACGGCAGGACGGCATTCCCCCGTTACGGGAAAACGAGCGCGGACGGCGCCCTGCCCGTCCGAATTCAGGTGGTACCGCGGAAACGATTCGCCCTGAGCCCCCATGGGGATCAGGGTTTTTTTGTTCCCTTGACCCGGGAAAAGGAGGTTGTTTATGAACGAGTCATTGTATCCCTTTGTCAATCACACCACCTATGACATCAAGGCCCTCTCCGCCCTGAACCGGCTGGCGGAGGCCAGTGTCCGAAAGGAAAAATCCCGCCGGACCAAAAGCCTGTGCTGGCTGCTGGGCGTGGTGGGCCTGGTGGGCGGCGCTTACTGCTATCCCCACCAAAACCTGGTGGGCAGCCTGCTGCTGCTGTACGGCGTGATTTTGCTGCTGGTGGCCATCTCCTGGAAGAATTTCCAGCTGCGCTCCTCCCAGCGGCAGCTCCCCCGGGGGATGCGGGAGTGCACCTATGAATTTGATGAGGAGGAAATCATCTGCAACACCGAGGCCGGCATCACCCGGTACTCCTATGAGCAGGCTTTCGCCGTGGTATCCGACCAGAACTGGTACGTCATCTTTTTCGACATGAGCCACGGCATCATTCTGGACAAGGCCGGCTTCACCACCGGAGACGCAATGTCCTTCAAAGCCTTCATCGGCCAGCACACCCAGCTGCCGATCCAAGAGTTCTGAGGGGAAACAATCCCCCAAAACCCAGAAAAGAAATCCGCTTCCGGTGCCAGAGAACCGGAATGCTGCAACGTGATGGAGGAGAAACCACTATGAGAAAAGAACTGTCCAAGGTCTATGACCCCCATGAGGTGGAAGGACGAATTTATCAGCAATGGGAGGAAAACAAGTGCTTCGCCGGCGTCCGGGATGCCAAAAAGAAGCCCTATACCATCGTCATGCCTCCCCCCAACGTCACCGGCCAGCTCCACATGGGCCACGCCATGGACTGCACCCTGCAGGACATCCTCATCCGCTTTAAGCGAATGCAGGGATATGCCGCCCTGTGGGTCCCGGGCACCGACCACGCCGGCATCGCCACCCAGATCAAGGTGGAGGAGGAGCTCCGGGTGAAAGAGGGCCTGACCCGCTATGACCTGGGCCGGGAGAAATTCCTGGAGCGGGTCTGGGACTGGAAGGCCATGTACGGCGACCGCATTGTGGCCCAGCAGAAAAAAATGGGCGCCTCCTGCGACTGGGACCGGGCCCGGTTCACCATGGATGAGGGCTGCTCCAAGGCAGTGCGGGAGACCTTCTGTGAGCTCTATGAGAAAGGTCTCATCTACAAGGGCAGCCGGATCATCAACTGGTGCCCCCACTGCGTCACCGCTCTGTCCGACGCCGAGGTAGAGTATGTGGACAAGCCCGGTCACCTGTGGCACATGCGCTATCCCCTGTCTGACGGGTCCGGCTATCTGGTGGTGGCCACCACCCGGCCTGAGACCATGATGGGCGACACCGGCGTGGCGGTAAACCCCAATGACACCCGGTACCAGCATCTGGTGGGAAAGACCTGCCTTCTGCCCCTGATGAACCGGGAGATCCCCATTGTGGCCGACGAGTATGTGGAGATGGACTTCGGCACTGGCTGCGTGAAGATGACCCCCGCCCATGACCCCAACGACTTTGAGGTGGGCCTGCGCCACAATCTGGACACCATCCGGGTGCTGGACGACAACGGGGTGGTCAACGCCAACGGCGGCAAGTATGAAGGAATGGACCGCTACGCCGCCCGGAAGGCCGTGGTGGCCGATATGGAGGCGCTGGGGCTCATGGAAAAGGTGGAGGACTACTCCCACAACGTGGGGACCTGCTACCGCTGCCACAACGACGTGGAGCCCATCATCTCCGCCCAGTGGTTCGTGAAGATGGCCCCCCTGGCCAAGGAGGCCATCCGGGTGGTGGAGGAGGGAGAGACCAAGTTTGTCCCCGACCGCTTCTCCAAGACCTATCTTAACTGGATGGAAAACGTCCACGACTGGTGCATCTCCCGGCAGCTGTGGTGGGGGCATCAGATTCCCGTGTGGTACTGCGACGACTGCGGCCACATGACCGTCTCCCGCACCGATCCCACCGTCTGCGCCCAGTGCGGCTCGGCCCATATCCAGCGGGACCCTGACGTGCTGGACACCTGGTTCTCCTCCGCGCTGTGGCCCTTCTCCACCCTGGGCTGGCCGGAGAAAACCCAGGATTTGGACTATTTCTACCCCACTGACGTGCTGGTCACCGGTTATGACATCATCTTTTTCTGGGTGGCCCGGATGATCTTCTCCGGCTGTGAGCAGACCAAACAGACCCCCTTCCACACCGTTTTCATCCACGGCCTGGTCCGGGACGACCAGGGGCGGAAGATGTCCAAGTCCCTGGGCAACGGCATTGACCCCTTGGAAATGGCGGAGAAATACGGCGCCGATGCCCTGCGCTTTAACCTGGTCACCGGCAACTCCCCCGGCAACGACATGCGCTTCTACACGGAGCGGTGCGAGGCCATGCGAAACTTTGCCAATAAGATTTGGAATGCCTCCCGCTTCCTGATGATGAACCTGACCATCGAGGACAATGCCCTGCCGGAGAAGCTGGAGCTGGAAGATAAGTGGATTCTCTCCAAGCTCAACACCGTCATCGCGGAAGTCACCGAAAACATGGACCACTACGAGCTGGGGGTGGCCGCCCAGAAGATTTACGACTTTATCTGGGACACCTATTGCGACTGGTACATTGAGATGACCAAGGCCCGCCTGCAGGGGGAGGACCCCGCCGCCAAGGAGCAGGCCCAGCGGGTACTGTGCTATGTGCTCACGGAGACGCTCAAGCTCCTGCATCCCTTCATGCCCTTCCTCACCGAGGAAATCTGGCAGGCCCTGCCCCATGCGGCGGACAACCAAGTGAAGTTTCTCATGCTCCAGTCCTGGCCCCAGGCCCAGGCCGGCCTGGCCTTCCCCCAGGAGGAGAAAGCGGTGGAGATGCTCATGGAGGCCGTGAAAGCCGTCCGCGCCCGCCGGTCCGAGATGAACGTCCCCCCCTCCAAAAAGGCACACCTCACCATTGCCACCCAGGAAGCCGATATTTTCACCGCCGGCATTCCCTTCCTCAAACGCCTGGGTTATGCCAGCCAGGTCACCGTCACCGGCCCTGCCGGGCTGGGCAGCGACAAGGAGGAGGCCGCCAAGGGTGTGGTCACCGTCATCACCCACGCAGCCCGCATCGGTATGCCCCTGGCTGAGCTGGTGGACCTGGAGAAGGAAAAGGCCCGGATCGCCAAGGAGCTGAAAAAGAACCGAGGCGAGCTGGAAAAGCTCAGCAACAAACTCAACAACCCCGGCTTCCTGGCCAAAGCGCCGGAGCAAGTTGTCGCCGCGGAAAAGGAGCGGGCGGAAAAACTCACCGCCCTGATTGCCCAGTTGGAGGCCCAGGAAGCCTCCCTGTAAGCAAGGTTTTATCCCTCCTTCCCCCTTATGCAGCCCCGCCCGTCTTAAACGGGCGGGGCTGCATGGTGTTTCATTGCCTTTATATAGGGAATCCCCGTACGAGAATAGTAAGCGAGATGAAACAACAGCTCTTTGGGCACCCGGATGGGCATGTCCCGGCCAAGGAAGGGAAGCAGATTTTTCCGATTTTCCGCATCCCAGCACGCACGTGTCAGCCGCTGAATGCTCCGGCTCACCCCGCCCACTGGTCTCTCTGCCCGTTCCGACACCACGGGGTAGATGGCTTTGCCAACCTTGATTCCGTCCAACTTCTGGTTCTGGTCAAAGAGCAGTTCCGCCATTCGGTCCACCGCATAGGCCATGTCCTGTGTACTCTTGTTGGTCACACCAAAAATGGAATACACGATTTTCTCTGAATTTGTCATAAAAAACCACCTCTTATCAAAAGATGGTTCTATCATAAACAGAATGAGAGAAAGTTCAAAAATATATCTTTTTGAATTGTTTTATTGTGAAATTGCTAAAAAATTTTTATTTTTTAAATATTGTCATACTAAAAAGAGAATAACGCTTAGATTTCGGTAAAAATAAACATTTCTTATAGTTTATAGTATATCTTTTTTAAAAAAAGATATTTTGTATTTATCGAAAATACCAATTTACAAAATCTATGATTTATATTACTATGTGTTTATAAAAGCTATGTAGAATAAGTCCCAGCTGATTAATTGATTATAAAGAACGAGGTGATTCCAATGCAGAACATTACTTATAACATGTACATTTATTACAGCTTATTTTAGTCTATGTCGAAAGGAATTATTATTATGAAAAAGCAAATTTTTTCTATATCCATAATTTTATGTCTAGTATTTTCCCTTTCTGTTCCTGTATTAGCAGCTGAAAACACTGTTATTTCGGATATTGATATTAAAAATGAACTTGACTCAGCCGTCAATGAACGTATAAATGCTGTTGCTGATCAATTTGAGGGATTCCCAGATTCGTACATGCGAGTTTATAAACAAATTGTGTATGCTCAAGAAGAAGCTGCTATTTGTGATAAATATGGCTTGGATAAGCTTAATTCCTCAATTCAGCCGTATAAAAATACCACATATAGTCTTTCAAACGGAGGTATTGTTTATTATTCTGTCTATGAGGCAATTAGCGGAGACACTTTTGATGTTGCTGTTACTTGTCTTGAACGTCAACGTACTCTTGATTTCATTTTAAACTCTTTATCTTCATTTACGATAGGAGATCTTTGTATCGCAATTTTAGGGTATGTCCCATATATTGGTCCCGCATTCTCTACTCTTTCTAATATTACTTCCATTGTAAACGCAAGTATTGCCAATAAAATTAAGGCTGCTGGTGGATATACTCAAATTACCAATATCGCAATCCGAGTTGGCAATCAACCTGGAACAAACGGTATGTCCACTGTCGAAGGTTGGACTACTCACACTAAATACACAACTCCTAGTAATGCATCCAATGAAAAAGTGACCTTCTTCCCTGCATATAATGGGTAAAACATTACGAAAGTAGCTTGTTATGGACCGTCAGCATTTGATTTCTCATTTTTTTATTCACCGTACCCCGGTTGCATCGTATGATTTTCTTTCGTCTTTCCACCCTCTATCGCAAAAGAAGGGGATTTTCTTTTTCCTAATTTCCTGTTTTGAGCAGGTCTTAATGTTGCTTTCCTGTACCCTCTGGAAAGGCGTCATCTTTTTGCCCACTTCCTGGAAACGCCCGCAATTGGAACAAGCGTATTGGTTCTGGCTCGTGGATGAATACATCCCCCCCATTCCCTACGAAGACAGCCTTTTGTCCCTTTATTTTTCTCTGCAGCCTTTCTTGATTGTCTGCCTTTTTGTCGGGCTCTTTTGGTTGTTCTTCCTATTCTATCGGAAAAGCCGCCAGGGAATCCTGCTCTTTTTCTTCTTTCTGTCATTTAGCATGATCGTTTTTTTCCTGTTGATCGCTTGGCTTCGGCAGTATGGTCAGCCGTATTATCTATACATGGATATCGCTGCTGGCCCTTGGATCTTATCCACGGATGTTCTCCTATTGTGTTTGCTTCCCCTTCTTCGTTCCAAACTCAGGCGATCAGGTAGGCAATCAACGCTTTTGTAATACTCCAGTTATAAAACAGTGGCAGTATTCAAATGATCCACATCTGTTTTATAAAAGACATATTCTTTTTCATCCCTTGTTATTTTACAATATTTTCCACCAAAAAGCAGTATAATCGCCGTGTACCGGACAAGCTGGTACACGGCGATGTTCTTTTTCAACCACCCTCAAAAGAAAGGGGATTTTCTCTATGGCTGTTGCCTACACCACCCATAATCGCATGCTCACCGTCGCCCTGTCGGGGGACATCGACCACCATCGTGTCAAAGGCCTGGTGCAGGACCTGGAGCGGGAGATCGACGAAGTGCTTCCCCGCCAGCTCATTGTTGACTGCGCCGGCATCACCTTCATGGACAGCTCGGGCATTGCTGTCCTGCTTCGGCTCTGGCAGCGGATGGAGGAATTGGCGGGGACCATCCAGGTCACCGGGCTGCCCGATCAGCCCGCCCGGGTGCTCCGAGCCGCCGGCCTTCAGCGGCTCATTCCACTCACCTGAAAGGAGTGCTACATCCATGCGTACCATCAAATACACCAACCAGGTCTCCCTGGTCTTTCCCTCCCGGTCGGCCAACGAGTCCTTTGCCCGGTCTGCTGCCGCCGCCTTCGCCGCCCAGCTGGACCCCACCTTGGACGAGCTGGGGGATGTGAAAACCGCCGTCAGCGAGGCCGTGACCAACGCCATTGTCCACGCCTACCCCGACTCCTTGGGAAAGGTCGAGCTCAAGCTCCGCCTTTACCCCGGCAACGAGCTGGAGCTCATTATCCGGGACTGGGGCATCGGCATTGCCGACGTTGAACAGGCCAGGGCTCCCCTCTTCACCACAGGCAATGAGGAGCGCTCCGGCATGGGTTTTACCATTATGGAGAGCTTCATGGACTCTGTTAAGGTCCGCTCACACCCGGGGAAGGGGACCACAGTCACCATGCGCAAGCGATTCGCCATCCGGGCGGGAGGGTCCGTGTGATCGCGCCAGACACCGTCACCCTCATTCAGGCCGCCCAGGCCGGGGACAAGGAGGCCTGCGGCCGTCTGGTGGAAGAAAACCTGGGGCTCATCTGGAGCATCGTCAAGCGGTACACCCGAAAGACGGTGGACAACGATGACCTCTACCAGCTGGGCTGCCTGGGCTTTCTAAAAGCGGTGCAGGGGTTTGACACCCAGTTCGGCACCCAATTCTCCACCTATGCCGTGCCCAAGATCGCCGGGGAAATCCGGCGGTTTCTCCGGGACGACGGCATGGTCAAGGTGGGCCGCGGGAGGAAGGAACAGGCACTGCTCATCCACCGGGCCCGCACCCAACTGACCGCCCAGCTGGGCCGGGAGCCGGTTCTGTCCGAGCTGGCCCAGGTCACAGGGCTCACCCCGGAGGACATCGCTGCGGCTGATCTGGCTGTCGCCTCCGTGGCCTCCCTCCAGGCTGAGTCCGGGGAGAACGGTCTGTCCCTGGAGGGCATGGTGGGCAGTGAGTCCCCGGAAGAGGGCATGGTGGAAAAGGTGGCCCTGCACACCGCCATCAACCGGCTGCCAGAGCGGGAGCGCAAGCTCATTTTCCTGCGCTACTACAAAGGATTCACCCAGGACAAAACCGCAAAGGTCTTGGGCATCAGCCAGGTCCAGGTCTCCCGGCTGGAGAAAAAGTCCATCCTGTTTCTCCGGGGGGAGCTCAGTGACGATTAGAGTGCCTCCCAAATTCCATCGTCCACGATCCGGTCTGCCTGCCCAACCTTGGACCAGGAAAATTCCGGGACCAAGTCAGAGGGGCGCAGGGCCGTGGGCTGGGGAATCAGCCCTGCGAGATAGGCCAGAAGCCCCACCAGTTTTTCCGGGGTGGTATGCGCCCGCAGATAGCCCATGTCCAGATCCCGGTCCCGTTTGGACAGGCGCCGCCCTGCGGGACTTTTGAGCAGGGGAACATGGCAATAAGTCGGGACGGAGTAGCCCAGCTGTTCCAGCAGCCAAATCTGCCGGGGGGTGGAGGAGAGGAGGTCCCATCCCCGCACCACCCGGGTCACCCCCATCCGTCCGTCGTCCTCCGCCACCGCCAGCTGATAGGCGTAAATCCCATCGGACCGCCGGAGAATAAAGTCCCCGCAGTCCCGGTCCAGCCTCTCCTGCTGGGGGCCAAACACCTCATCCACAAAGGAAATGATCTCTCCCGGCACCTGGACGCGCCAGGCGGGAGAACGGCCGCTCTCTTGGAGAGCGGTTTTTTCTTGGGCCGAGAGGCGGCGGCACCGGCCGGAATAAATTCGGGCGCCGTCGGCGGCGTGGGGGGCCGAGGCGGCCAAACGCTCCTTCCGGCTGCAATAGCAGGGATAGACCAGCCCCCGGCTGGCCAGCGTTTCAAACGCCGCCTGGTAGAACGGGGTCCGGCAGCTCTGACAATAGGCCGTCTCCCCAGGCCGCCAGCCCAGGTCCCAGTCCAGTCCCAGCCAGATTAGGTCGTCGGCCAGTTGGGATAAATATTCCGGCCGGCACCGGTCTGGGTCTAAGTCCTCCATCCGCAGGAGCATCTCTCCCCCCAGGTGCCGCACATCCAGCCAGGCCAGCAGGGCGGCAAACAGATTCCCCAGGTGCATTCTCCCGCTGGGGCTGGGGGCAAAGCGGCCCCGGACCGTTGCATTGGTTGCCATGGTATTCTCCTCCCGCTGCATTTTCCCCATTGTATCACAGGTCCGCTCTTCCAGCAAACCTCCCTTTCCCTTGCCATTCCAGGGCAGGTATAGTAGAATAAAAAATAAAGTCCCTAAAGCCCCGCGACACATAAATAGGAGGATGCCCCATGAAACCACTTCATCCGCCCCGTTTTCTCCCTCTTATCCTTGCCGCTGCGGCCTGCGTCCTGGCTGCCCTCTGTCTGTGGCAGGTCCTCCAGCTGAAGAGTCAGCTGAAGGACACCACTCTGTCCCAGGCAGAACAGCTCTCCGCGATGGACGCCGCCCTGCAGTCCCTCCCTCACCAGATGGAGGACGCCCTCCACACCCAGGCCTCCCTGCTGGCCAACTATGACTGGCATTACGGCGACCTGAACCCGGAGACCGGAACCCTCCCTGTCACCTTCACCGCCGTGCCCAAGGAGCAGACCGCCAGTGTCACCACCGCCACCCTTGTCTGCAACGGGAAATCCTATCCCATGGAGGCCCAGGACACCGGCAGTTTCACCGTCACGGTGGAGGTTCCCCTCCTCCAATCCCTGGCGTTTCAGCAGGTCATTCTGGCAGAGGGTCCACAGCAGCGAATCGAGGCACTGGACTTGCAGGAGGCGGCCGGCGCGGCGGAACTACTCCACCCGTGGATCACCCTGGACACCACCGCTTCCCTGGAAAATGACCAGCTTGTATATGAAGACGGATCCCTTTCCATCGCACAGATGACACCCGGCCAGGTCCAGTCTGTCACCATGGTGGCCGCCGTGGATGGCAAAGAAGTGGGCAAAACTCCGATTCCCTGGGAGGATGTCCCAGAGGGTTCCGAGGCTTACTTCCCCTTTGACACCGCCTATCCCGCCGCTTCCGGCCGTGTCTTTACTCTGTCCGCGGAGGTTGTGGACAGCTACGGTCTCCGCTACGTCATTCTTGTGGACCAGCTTTCCCTCCAGCCCGATTCTGGCAGCGCCGTCTCCACGCCGGAAGACGGCCCGGAGGGCGCCGCCTCTATGAAAGTCTACTCCTCCCAAGGCAGCCTGCTCTGGGAAGGACGAATGGACACCTTTCCATACTAATACAACAGAAAGAAGGAAACCCCCTATGTCAATCGCAGCCGTACGTGACTATTTCGCCCAGTTTGGCATGGCAGACAAAGTGCTGGAGTTCTCCACCTCCAGCGCCACGGTGGAGCTGGCCGCCCAGGCCGCCGGCGTCATCCCCGCCCGGATCGCCAAGTCCCTGTCCTTTAAGGTGGATGGCAAGGCCATCCTCATTATCACCGCCGGGGACGCCAAGGTGGACAACGCCAAATTCAAAAACGCTTTTCACACCAAAGCCAAGATGCTCACCCCCGAAGAGGTGGTGGACCTGGTGGGCCATGCCGTGGGCGGGGTCTGCCCTTTCGCCATCAAGGAAGATGTGGCAGTCTATCTGGACTGCTCCATGAAACGCTTTCCTTCCGTCTTCCCCGCCGCCGGGTCCGCCAACAGCGCCATTGAGCTGACCTGCGACCAGTTGGAGCAGTATGCCCAGAATGTCCAGGGCTGGGGGGACTTCTGCAAGGGGTGGCAGGCGGAGGACTGAGCACCCCCGTGCGTTTGCAGGAAATACCTGAGACAGCAGAAAATCGCGTACAAAAAGGGGGTGCCTTCGCTGGCATCCCCCTCTCTTTTTGTCCGTCCGCAGAGCAGATATCCAACCACCAGGCGTTGCCGCAACCACCTGTTGCTTGCCTCTCCCCACCGGAGATGGTACAATGGCCGCGAGGTGATGACATGGAGACAAAGGATGTGATCCTGCAGCTACGCATCCAAAACGGATGGACCCAGGAGGAACTCGCGGAAAAACTGTGTGTAACCCGGCAGGCGGTGTCCCGCTGGGAGACGGGAGAAACCACGCCAAATCCAGAGACCCTGAAGCAGCTGTCCGTCCTGTTTGACGTATCCCTTCACGCACTGCTGGGGGCCCCGAGGCAGCTGATCTGTCAGTGCTGCGGAATGCCTTTGGAGGAGTCCTCCATCAGCAAGGAACCCGACGGCACCCCCAATGAGGCATACTGCAAGTGGTGCTATGCAGACGGGACGTTCACCTATTCCAATTTGGAGGAGCTGATCGAATTTCTTGCCGGCCATCTGTCCAACAGCCACTGGCCCCCGGAGCAGGTCCGCGCCTACTTTACCGAGCTGCTGCCCAAGCTGGCCCATTGGCGTTCCAGGGAATGATATTGGACGCAGAAAACCCCGGACGGGAATCCCGTCCGGGGTTTTGTCTGGTTGGATTGTCTGGGCTCAGGCCAGCGCAGCGGTGATGATGGCCATCTTGTAAACCTCATCGGCGTCACAGCCCCGGGAGAGGTCATTGATGGGGGCGTTCAGGCCCTGGAGAATGGGGCCGTAGGCGGCGAAGCCGCCCAGGCGCTGGGCAATCTTATAGCCAATGTTGCCGGACTGAATCTCCGGGAAGATAAAGGTATTGGCGTGGCCGGCCACCTTGGAGCCGGGGAACTTCTGCTGCCCCACCACCGGGGACACAGCGGCGTCGAACTGCATCTCGCCGTCGATGGCCAGCTCAGGAGCGGCGGCCTTGGCCTTGTCGCAGGCGTTCTTCACCTTGTCCACCGCGTCACCCTTGCCGGAGCCCTTGGTGGAATAGCTCAGGAAGGCAATCTTGGGGTCAATGCCGAAGGTCGCGGCGGTCTTGGCACACTCCAGCGCGGTCTCCACCAGGGCGTCCTCGTCGGGATCGATCTGGATGGCGCAGTCCCCCATGCACAGGCGCTCGTCCACGCCGTCCTTCTCCCGCTGGAGAATAAAGCAGGAGCTCACGTTGCTGTTGCCGGGCTTGGTCTTAATGAGCTGGAGCGCAGGCCGGACGGTGTCCGCGGTGGAGTAGGTGGCACCGCCCAGCAGGCAGTCGGCCTCCCCCATCTTGACCAGCATGGTGCCGAAGTAGTTGCCCTTCATCAGGTTCTTCCGGCAGTCCTCGGGGGTCATCTTTCCCTTGCGCAGCTCCACCATCTTCTCCACCATGGCGTCCATGCCGGCATAGGTGGCCGGGTCCACAATGCGCACGCCTTCAATGTCAAAGCCGCCCTTCTCCGCTGCGGCCTTGACCTCGGTCTCCACACCCACCAGGATGGGGGTCAGGAAACCATCCTTCTTCAGGCGGGCGGTGGCCTCCAGAATCCGGGCGTCAGAGCCCTCGGTAAAAACCAGGGTGCGGGGATTGGCTTTCAGGGTTTCGATCAGTTTTGCAAACATGATAGGTTACCTCCAAATACAAGACGGTTCCGTCTTTTTCTTACGAAATCAACCAGTTTATTGTAGCACTATCTCACCGCCGATGCAAGGGCCGAAGGGGAATTCTCATCCCAGCACCGCCCGGCACAGGCGGGAAACCGCCTCCTCCACCTTCTCCTCCTCCAGGCCGGAATAATTCATCACCAGCACATGAGGACGGCGGTTCTGGGCGGCAACATAATATTGGGACACGAAGGAGATCCGCAGGTCCTGGGCCTGGGCCGCCTGGAGAATCTCCTCGTCGCTGCGCTGGGTGTCCAGCTCCAGCAGGAAATGAAGGCCCGCATGCTCCTCGCTGATCTTCACCCTGCCCGCCAGAGGGGACTGCCGCAGGGCCAGCAGGAGCTTGTCCCGAAGTGCCCGGTAGTGGTTGCGCATCCGGTTGATGTGTTTTTCAAAATATCCCTCGGAGAGGAACCGGGCCAAGGTCATCTGCTCCAGGCAGGAGACCGTGCCGGAATAAAACCCCAGGGTCTCATAAAACCGGGTGACCAGGTGCTTGGGCAGAACCAGATAGCTGATCCGAAAGGCCGGGGCCAGGCTCTTGGAAAAGGTATTGATATAGATGACCTTCTCCATCACATCAATGCTCTGCAATGTGGGGATGGGCCGGCCGGCCAGACGGAACTCACAGTCATAATCGTCCTCAATGATATACCGGTTCTCCCCTTTGGAGGCCCAGCTGAGAAACTCATACCGCCGACTGACCGGCATGACAATCCCCGTGGGGAAGTGATGGGAGGGGGTGATGTGGAGAATCTCCGCGCCGCTCTCCTCCAGCTTCTCTGGAATAATGCCGGCCTGGTCCATGGGAATGTGATAGGTCACCACATCGTTCTTCTCATAGATCTTACTCAGCCGAAGATAACCCGGGTCCTCCACCGCATAGCCCCACTGGCGTCCCAGGAGCTGGATCAGGACGCTGTACAGGTACTCCGTCCCCGCCCCCACCACGATCTGCTCCGGGTCAATGGTCATCCCCCGGAATTGATAGAGGTGGTCGGAAATGGCCTGCCGGAGCTGCCGGATGCCTCCCGCAGAGGTATCGGTGAGCAACGTCGCCTCATCCTCCCCCGCTGTGACATCCCGCAGAAGCTTTACCCACACAGAGAAGGGAAACATATCCCGGGCCACGGAACTGCCCACAAAATCCGCCCAATAGGCCCGCTTGTCGGGCTCCCGGGGCGCGGGCCCCTTGGGCCGGGGAGGAAGCGGCGCCACCGGCTCCTCCCGCTCCAGCTCACAGACATAATACCCCCGCTTGGGCAGGGTGTAGAGGAAGCCCTCCGCCACCAGCTGTGCGTAGGCGCTCTCCACGGTGATGGTGCTTACCCCCAAATTCTTGGCAAAGGTCCGCTTGGAGGGCAGCTTCTCCCCCGCCCGCAGCTTTTTCTGGAGAATATCCTGCTTAATACACCGGTAAAGATGCTCATACATGCTCTCCGTGTCAATGTTTTCAAAGGAATAGGTGAGCAAATTCCGGGCCTCCTTCCCACAAACTGGCCATGCCACCTGGCACAAAAATGTTTTTTCTCATATTATCAGGTTTATTATAGTCCCACGGTATCCCCTTGTAAAGGAAGGGAAGCCGGAAAACCTCTTCGTCAATCTATCAGATTTTTCCCACGGTTTTTCCCCGATGTTTGGTGCTCTTTTTTGGTCCCATTTTTTGGAAAATTCTGCCGAATGATTTCTTGTGAAAATTATGATAAAAGCCCAAGGGAAAGTCCCTTAAAATTTATGATAATAGAGCGGAATCCCCGCTTCCCCTCCCTCTGCCCAGTGTTTTCCGCCCAAGCCACAGGTCATTTTGACGGTTTCCCCTCAGGCTCCTTCACCGTCAGAGTACTTGCAAGGTTTTTTCTTTTCGTGTATAATGAAACACGAATAGAAACACATTTGTTCTTGCAAAGTGAACACTGGCAGAGGAGCTGCCTCGAAGGATATCTTGATTTCTATCCCAACACGACGTTAAGAAGGAGTTTGCTTATGAGTGAAGTACGTATCAAGAACTTCAAGCGAGTACTGGTGGCAAACCGCGGAGAGATCGCCATCCGCGTGTTCCGGGCGCTCAACGAGCTGGGCATCACCTCGGTAGCCGTCTACTCCAAGGAAGACAAGTACGCCATGTTCCGCACCCTGGCGGACGAGGCCTATCCCCTGAACCCGGAGAAGGGCCCCATCGACGCCTATCTGGACATCCCCACCATTTTGAAGATTGCCAAGGACCACAATGTGGACGCCATCCACCCCGGGTATGGCTTCCTGGCGGAAAACCCAGTTCTGGTGGAAGAGTGTGAAAAGAACGGTATCACCTTCATCGGCCCCACCGTGGACAGCATGAACGCCATGGGCGACAAGATCTCCTCCAAGCAGATCGCCATTGCCTCCCAGGTTCCCATCATCCCCGGCGTGGACCACGCCATGAAGACCGTGGAGGAAGCCATGGAGGTGGCCAAGAAGGTCGGCTATCCCGTGATGCTGAAAGCCTCCAACGGCGGCGGCGGCCGGGGCATGCGGATCGTCTCCCGGGAAGAGGATATGCCCAAGGAGTTCAAGGAGGCCATTGACGAATCCAAGAAGGCTTTTGGCGACGACCAGGTCTTTATTGAGAAATACCTGAAGGGCCCCAAGCACGTGGAGGTCCAGGTCCTGGCCGACAACTACGGCAATGTGGTGCACCTGTTTGACCGTGACTGCTCCGTGCAGCGCCGGCACCAGAAGGTGGTGGAGTATGCGCCCGCCTTCTCCGTTCCCGAGGCCTCCCGGCAGAAGATCTTTGACAGTGCCATTCGTCTGTGCAAGCAGGTGGGCTACCGCAACGCCGGCACCTGCGAGTTTCTGGTGGACTCGGACGGCAACCCCTACTTCATTGAGATGAATCCCCGGATTCAGGTGGAGCACACCGTCACTGAACTGGTGACCGACGTGGATATTGTCCGCTCCCAGATCCTGATTGCCGAGGGTTATCCCCTGAACTCCCCGGAGATCAACATCACCTCCCAGAAGGCCATCGAATGCCATGGCTACGCGATCCAGACCCGTGTCACCTCCGAGGACCCCTCCAACAACTTTATGCCCGACACCGGCAAGGTGAGTGTCTATCACTCCGGCTCCGGCAACGGCATTCGTCTGGACGGGGGCAACGTTTACACCGGCGCCGAGATTCTGCCCTATTACGACTCCCTGCTGGTAAAGGTCTGCTCCTTTGACCGGACCTTCAAGGGCGCCGCGGTCAAGTCCCTGCGTGCCCTGCGGGAGATGCGGATTCAGGGCATCAAGACCAATATCTCCTTCCTGATTAACGTCATCAACAACCCCACCTTCCAGGCGGGTGCGTGCTATACCACCTTCATTGAGGAGACACCCGAGCTCTTCTCCCTGTCCCAGAGCCCGGACCGGGTCTCCAAGATTCTGGACTTCCTGGGGGACAAAATTGTCAACGTCTCCAAGGGAGAAAAGCCCTACTTCGAGGACCGTGTCCTGCCCAAGTACGACGAGACCGCCCTGGTTTACGGTGCCAAGGACGAGTTCAAGAAGCTGGGCGCCAAGGGCTTTACCCAGAAGATCTTGGGCGAAAAGCGCCTGTATGTCACCGACACCTCCATGCGTGACGCCCAGCAGTCCCTGATCGCCACCCGGATGCGGACCAAGGATATTGTGGGCGCGGCAAAGGCCTCCAACGTGATTTTCCAGAACGCTTTCTCCGTGGAAGCCTGGGGCGGCGCCACTTACGACACCGCCTATCGTTTCCTGAAGGAGTCTCCCTGGAAGCGTCTGGAGATCCTCAGCGAGAGAATGCCCAACACTCTGATCCAGATGCTGCTGCGGGCCTCCAACGCCGTGGGATACAGCAACTATCCCGACAACTTGGTGAAGGAATTCATTCGGATCTCCGCCATCAAGGGCGTGGATGTCTTCCGTGTCTTTGACAGCCTGAACTGGATCGAGAACATGAAGATGCCTGTGGAAGAGGCCCTGAAAACCGGCAAAATCGTCGAGGGCTCCCTGTGCTACACCGGCGACATCATGAGCCCCAACGAGGTCAAGTACACCTTAGACTACTATGTGGAAAAGGCCAAAGAGCTGGAGGCCATGGGCGTCCACATCCTGGCCATCAAGGACATGGCCGGCCTGCTGAAACCCTATGCGGCCCAGAAGCTGGTGGAAACCCTCAAGTCCGAGCTCCACATCCCCGTTCACCTGCACACCCACGACACCACCGGTGCTGGCGTCGCCACCGTGCTGAAGGCTGCCGAGGCTGGCGTGGATATCGTGGACCTGGCCATCGAGTCCATGAGCTCCTGCACCAGCCAGCCCTCCCTCAACGTGGTGGTGGAAGCCCTGAAGGGCACCGAGCGGGATACCGGTCTGGACTTTGAGGGCTTGGATGAGCTGAGCCGCTACTATGAGCATGTCCGCAAGGTCTACAAAGCCAACGAGAGCGGCATGGTCTCCCCCAACGCCCAGATTTATAAGTATGAGATCCCCGGCGGACAGTACTCCAACCTGCTGGCCCAGGTCACCGAAATGGGCTCCAAGGATGAGTTTGAGAAGATCAAGGAGCTCTATCGCCAGGCCAACATCCTTCTGGGCAACCTGATCAAGGTGACCCCCTCCTCCAAGGTGGTCGGTGACCTGGCCATCTTCATGCTGAAGAACGGCCTGACCAAGGACAACATCCTCACCGAGGGCGCCTCCCTGTCCTACCCCGACTCCGTCATCGACTTCTTCAAGGGGATGATGGGGCAGCCCGAGGGCGGCTTCCCCAAGGAACTGCAGAAGATTGTTCTGAAGGACATCGAGCCCATCACCGTCCGTCCCGGTACCCTGCTGCCTGATGTGGACTTCGAGGATATCAAGCATCACCTCCGGGAGAAGTTTGATATGAAGGGCTTCTCTGACTTCGAAATGGAGCAAAAGGCGGTCAGCTACGCCCTGTATCCCAAGGTTTATGAGGACTACTGCACCCACTTCGAGGCCTACAACGACGTCACCACCCTGGAGAGCCATGTCTACTTCTATGGCCTGCGCAAGGGAGAGGAGACCGTCCTGAAGGCCAGTGAAGGCCGCGATATTCTGATCAAGTTCGTCGGCATGTCCGATCCCGACAAGGAAGGCTATCGCGTGCTGACCTTCGAGGTCAACGGCATCCTCCGGGAGCTGAAGGTGCTGGATAAGACCCTGGAGGTTCTGGAGGACCGGAAACTCAAGGCCGACAAGAACAACCCCTGCCACCTGGGCTCCACCATTCCCGGCACGGTGGAAACCGTCCTGGTGAAGGAGGGCGACGAGGTCAAGGTCAACCAGCCCCTGATGATCGTGGAAGCCATGAAAATGGAAACCACCTTCGTCTCCAAGGTCAACGGCAAGGTCGATAAGCTTTATGTGGCCCCCGGCGACCGGGTCAACACGGAAGATCTGTTGGTTTCCTTCATTTTGGATGAAGAGGAATAATCCCTTAAATACACCTAAAATTCCCCTCGCTCAGGTGAGCGAGGGGAATTCTTTCTATTCATTTTCTCTTTTCCTTGGGCAAGAAATTTTAGCATAAAGACCTCAAAACACGATCTGTCAAATAAAATTTCTCTATCCGGTTGCGGTTAAAACAAAAAACGTCCCCCACCACAGTGTGGTGGGGGACGATCTTTACTGATTCATCAGTGGTTCACAAGGGTCAATTACTTGCCCTCAGCAACCTCATTGATGGACTTGGACAGTCTCACAACAGCCTCGTCGCAGTCAACTTCACGGATGGTCAGCGGAGGCACCATACGGATGATGTTGGCGCCAATGGCGGTGACCAGGAAGTGGTTCTTGATGCAGTGACGCTTCACTTCCACAGCGTTGATGCCGTCTTCCAGAACAACACCAACGAACAGGCCGCGGTGACGGACGGTCACAACGTGAGGCATCTTAGCCAGCTCAGCAGCGAAGTAATCGCCGACCTTCTTGGCGTTCTCGGGCCACTTGCCAGCCTTCAGCTCACGCAGAACAGCCAGGGAAGCGGCGCAGCTGACGGGGTGGCCAGCATAGGTGGAACCGTGGGTGCCGGGGCCGAAAGCAGTGGCGACACGGTCGGTGCAGGCGATGCCGCCGATGGGCATACCGCCGCCCATAGCCTTAGCCATGGAGACAACGTCGGGCTTAATGCCATAGGTCATGTAGCACATGAAGTCGCCGCAACGGCCCCAACCAGCCTGGACCTCGTCCAGCAGCATCAGGATGCCCTTCTCGTCGCAGAACTTACGGATGCCCTGGATGAACTCGTCAGTTGCGGGGAACACGCCGCCCTCGCCCTGAACAGGCTCGAACATGATGGCGCAGGTCTTGCCCTCAACATAGGCAGCCTTGAAGGCGTCCAGGTTGTTGAACTCAGCATAAGTAAAGCCGGGGGTCAGGTCGCCGAAGCCCTTCTGGATGGCGGACTCGGGCTGACCGGTAGCGGTCATGGCGCCGAAGGTACGGCCGTGGAAGGACTGCTTTGCGGTGATGATGTGCCAAGCGTCGGGACCGATGTTCTCAATGCCCCACTTACGGGCAATCTTGATCATAGCTTCGTTGGCCTCAGCGCCGGAGTTCTGGTACATAACCTTGTCCATGCCGATGGTCTCGCAGATCTCCTTGGACAGGACAGCCTGAGGAATGGTGTAGGGATAGTTGAAGGTCTGCATAATCAGAGCGGACTGCTCCTGAACGGCCTTCACCACCTTGGGGTTGCAGTTGCCCAGGCAGTTAACAGCGATGCCTGCATAGAAGTCCAGGTAAGCTTCGCCGTTCTCATCATACATATAGATGCCTTCAGCATAATCTGCCACGAAATCCATACGCTCGTAGGTTTCGATCATGTACTTTTTGACCTGAGCTTTCAGCTCAGCGGCGGTCAGACCAGTGTCTTTCAGTCTCATAAGAAATTCCTCCCATTCAAAAATAAATGTAAATATAGGGATTTCCAGGCCTGTGAACCAAGCCCAGTATTCACAACAGCCGGCTACTCATTCCGTCTGTTTTGAATCACGTGCCAGGAAATCCGTCTTTCAACGAATCCCCTGTAACTTGTGACTATAATAGCACCAATTTCTCAAAAATGAAATGCACCTTTTGCACAAATTATTCCCAACAGTTTCTGGCGAAAATACAATTTCCCACGCAGGATTTTATGCATCGTCCGCCGCGTCCTTCTTTCTTTTTTTCTTTTTTCCCTGAAATTTCAGGTTTTATTTCCCTCCGCAAGGAGTTTTCGTCCGTTTCCTCCGTTTCTTTTTCAAGTTTTTCCCGCTCCCTTTGTCATTTTGTGCTTCGTCGTTTTGCACAAGCACCATTTTCCTTGCCCTGACAGCATTTGGCCCTTTTTTTCTGCCCAGCCAGGGATTGTCCCGCCCCCCTCCGTTGCTTTTCCGCGCGGTTCTTGTTACAATAAGACATCTGCAAAGGAAGTGAAGCAACCATGGAACTGAAACGAATCACCCACGCGGAAAACGTCCGCCTCTCCGACAGCGGGCGGGCGGTGCGTATTCTGGATCAAAGCCGGCTCCCCAACGAGACGGTTTATTTGGAACTCTCCCAGGCGGAAGATCTCTACGAAGCCATCGCCTCCCTGCGGGTCCGCGGCGCCCCCGCCATCGGCATCTTCGCCGGGTATGCCCTGTACGTTTTGGCGCTGCAAAGTCAGGAAACCCAATATGGTCCCTTTTTGGAGGCCTGCCGCCGGAACCGAGATTACCTCAACAGCTCCCGCCCCACAGCGGTCAATCTGCGCCACATGCTGGACCGGGTGCTGGCGGTGGCCGAGTCCATGCCCTGCGCCGACGTCCCCTCCATCCAGGCGGCCATGGGCCAGGCGGCCCGGGCCATTCACCAGGAGGACATCGCCATGTGCACCGCCATCTCGGAATACGGTCTGTCCCTGGTCAAGGCAGGAGACGGCATCCTCACCCACTGCAACGCCGGCCCCCTGGCCACCTCCCGGTACGGCACCGGCTTGGGCCCCTTGTTTCTGGCCAAGGAGCGGGGCATCCCCCTTCACGCCTGGTGTGATGAAACCCGCCCCCTCCTGCAAGGCGCCCGTCTGACAGCCTATGAGCTTCAGCAGGCCGGCATCGACTGCACCCTCATCTGTGACAACATGGCCAGCCTTGTGATGAAGGAGGGGAAGATCAACGCCTGCTTTGTTGGGTGTGACCGGGTGGCCCGCAACGGGGACACCGCCAATAAAATCGGCACCTCCGGGGTGGCCATCCTGGCCAAGCACTACGGCATCCCCTTCTATGTGCTGGGCCCCTCCTCCACCATTGACTTTACCTGCCCCGACGGGGATCACATTCCCATCGAGCTGCGGGACGGTGGAGAGATCAAGGAGAAATTCTTCTCCACGCCCGTCGCCCTGCCCCAGGTCAAATGCTACAATCCCGCCTTTGATGTCACGGATCACAGCCTTATCACCGCCATCGTCACAGAAAAAGGCATTTGCTATCCCCCCTTCGAGCAGAGCTTCGCCCAGGTCTTCGGCCGCCCGGAAAAGGAGGCCACATGAACCCTCTCTATCCCTCGGACGCCCAGGCGAAGGCGGAAATTTTGGACGCCGGGCGTAAAATTTATCAGCGGGGACTGGTGGCCGCCAACGACGGCAATCTGTCCGTTCGGGTGGGGGACAACGCCCTGTGGGTTACGCCCACCGGCGTTTCAAAAGGCGCCATGACGGAGGATATGCTGGTCAAGCTCTCTCTGGACGGCACGGTATTGGAGGGGACTCGGAAGCCCTCTTCGGAGACAAAAATGCACTTGCGCATCTACCAGGAGAACCCCGCCGTCCGCGCTGTGGTGCATGCCCACCCGCCTGCCGCCACCGCGTTCGCCGCAGCGGGCCTTCCCCTGGACCGCCCTGTCCTCCAGGAGGCTGTGGTGCAGCTGGGCACCGTGCCTGTGGCCCCCTTTGCCCTGCCCGGTTCCCAGGCGGTGGCGGACAGCGTCGCCCCCTACTGCCAGGCGTACCGGGCCCTGCTGCTGGAATACCACGGCGCGGTCACCTGGGGAACCTCCATGGAGCAGGCCCACTACCGTTTGGAATGTCTGGAACAGCTGGCCACCGTCACCCTCCACCTGCGGACTTTGGGCATTCATCGCACGATGCCGGAGTCTCTGGTTAAGGCGTTGGAGGGGCTGCGACCCGCCTGGGGCATCCAGTGACCCTGCTGCCGTTCTCCTCCCTTCGGAGAGGGTTTCCCCTTTCCGCCCGCTTATTGGGGGCAATTCCACACAGCTTATACCAAACTTTTCCTGAAAAAACAACAAAAATCCCAAAATTTTTGTAAAATCTTTCAAAAGATGATGGACAGAACCGGGAATCTGTATTACTATATCAATGAGAATGGGCAGAAGAAAAGGGTTTGTCCGCTCTAAGGAAGCAACAACTTGTCAACAGTACACCGATTTTGGTCGAAGTTATAAGTATTTCTTCCTTATTTGTTGTAGAGAAACGTTATTGACAGGATAGCGTTTCTGAAATAATATACTTTTGAGCTCACTCAAAGAAAGGACCTTTCTACTATGGCTGAACGAAAACGCGAACGCGCAAAAACCAGCGGGACTCCCGCAAGTATCCGTGAGGCGTTGAAGAAGGCGACAACTGAGATGTTGGTGCTCTTCGTGCTGCGCCACAAATCAATGTACACCTACGAAATGATGCAGGAGATCGACCGCATGAGCGCAGGGAAGATCACCTTTAATACCCTTTATCAAGCCATCTATCGTCTGCAGAGTTTCCAGTACATTCAAGAGGAAGGTAAGGTGGTGTCCGAAGACAATCGAGTTCGTATTTATTTCGCAATTACTGCGTCCGGAGTTGACTATCTCGAGAAACTGATCGAGGAGTATCGTTCCTTCACCGGTGCCGTGGATCAGATCCTGGATCAGGAGAATTCCAACACCATTCGCATAGGAGAATGCTCATGATGTTAGCAAACGACTTGAAAACCTATTACGATGAAGTTCGCCGCTACTTGGACTGTCCCAAGGACGAACAAGATCGTCTGCTTTTGAGTGTCAACAAGCAGGTGATTGAGTTACAAGTGGATAATCCTAATTTGGACTATGACGGGATCGTTGAATTTTTAGGAGAACCTGAAAGTTTAGCAGCTTCGCTTATGGAACGTTTGTCTCCGGATGTTATCCAGAAATTCAGGAAGAGAAAACGTCGGATTCGAACCGGTATTATGTCTTGTGCTATAGTTGCTTTCATTGCTATGTCCGTGCTCATCGCATATACTACCAGTGTACAATCTGTTCCTATCAAAGAAGAAAACACGATTGTGATTGATGATGATGATATTCCTTCCATAGAAACTTCCCAGGATTTCATTAAAAACTTTGATGACAAAGGAGTTCCTTAATAATGATTTCTACAAAAAAGGTATTTTCTACTGTGCTCGCTTTGGTGTTAGTCTTCTGTGCGTTTCCTTTTTCTCAGGCTCAAGCAGTAGAGGAAACGTCTGAGCCTATTGTTATTATAGAAGACTTAGGCGATGGCATCGTAGTAAAAACTACTATTACTGTTTATCCCGAGATGAGCCGCAATTCCTCTAAAAGCGCCATTTCAAGCAGCGAATTTACCAGAGATGGTGCTTGGATTGCCACAGTTACCTTAAAAGCATATTTTACATATAATGGCATTACTGCTGGTGTAACTGGTACTGAATATACTAAGAGCCTTGCAAGCGGCTGGAGCTATACCAACCACAAAATCACAACGACTAATGTCTCCTCCAGCAGCGGTGGCACAGCTACTTTGACTGCTACGTTAAAGGATTTTCCCATTAATGTCCCTGTAAGACTTTCCTTGCATTGTGCTCCTAATGGTGCCATTACCAGAGGATAATTTTATCTCTTTGCATCTAATATAACAACAGCCGCAACGAAATTAGTTTCGTTGCGGCTGTTGTTATATTTTCTATATATTTAGTGTCTTTCTTCCCTTTTCACATCTCCCGCCGCCCCTCCAACGCACGCATAAGGGTAGCATCGTCAGCATATTCTAAGTGGCCCCCCACGGGAACACCATAGGCCAGACGGGTCACCTTTACACCGAACGGCTTGAGCATACGGGACAGATACATGGCCGTGGCCTCTCCCTCCGTGTCGGGATTTGTGGCCATAATGACCTCCTGAATCTCCCCCTGCGCCACCCGGTCCAGGAGGGATTTGATATACAGGTCGTCGGGCCCCACGCCATTCATTGGGGAGAGCACCCCATGGAGCACATGGTAGGTCCCGTGGTATTCCCGGGCCCGCTCCATGGCAATGACATCCTTGGGATCGGCCACCACACAGACCACGCTGCCATCTCGTTTCTCACTGGCGCAGATGGGGCACAGCCCCTCTCCTTCCGTGAGGTTCTGACAGACGGGGCAGAGGGCAATGGACCGCTTGGCCTCCAAAATCGCCTGAGCAAACTGCTCCACCTCATTCTCGGGCAGAGACAGGACAAAAAACGCCAGGCGCTGGGCAGTCTTATGGCCAATGCCGGGCAGGCGGGCAAACTGTTCCACCATTTTTTCCAATGCGGGGGGGAAGTATTCCATGAAGCTACCTCTTCCTTCTTTTCTTGGGGATACTGCTGGGCCTCTTGCCAGCGTCTGCGGGCCGGGGTTATTCTCCCCGCAGGGCCCGGATGGCCTGGGCGGGGTCCGGCGCGCCATAGATTGCGCTGCCCGCCACCAGTACGTCGGCGCCGGCCTCCACCACCTGGCGGGCTGTCACCGGGTCCACGCCGCCGTCCACTTCCAGCCGGCAGGCGGGGTTACGTTCCTGAATATAGCGGCGGATGGCGGCAATCTTGGGCAGCTGATCGGCCATAAACGCCTGGCCGCCGAACCCGGGCTCCACTGTCATCACCAAAATCAGGTCCACCTTGTCCAGATAGGGCAGCACGGCCTCCGCCGCGGTGATGGGCCGCAGGGCAATGCCCTTCCGGACGCCCCGCCGCTCCATGGCCGCCAGGGCCGCCTGAATGCCGGGGGGCATATCCGCCTCCAGATGGACGGTCAGAAGGTCCGCTCCGGCATCCGCAAACGCATCCACGTAGCGCACCGGTTTTTCAATCATAAGGTGTACATCCAAAAACTGATCGGTGAACTTTCGCAGAGACTTCACCACAGGCACGCCAATGCTGATGTTGGAGACAAACATACCGTCCATCACATCCACATGGAGCCAGTCCGCTTCCCGGACCCGCTGGACATCCCGGCCCAGGTTGGCAAAGTCGGCGGAGAGGATGGAGGGGGCGATTGTAATCATGACACATCATTCCTTTCTCGTCAGCCGCTGGCTGGACAGGGCCCCGGCCAGGGCACACATGGTCCGCCTGGCGCATAGGATACGGCAAGCGGCGGCGGGGAGCCCTTCCCCGCCCAGGAGCACCGGGACCGCCGTCGGTCTTTCCTTACGCCACGGACCGGCCCCGACGGCGACGACCTGGCAGCCCGCCGCATCATATAGCCTTTGGAACGGGTGCCGGCTCTGCCGGTCTTTTTTGTCCGGCAGGGCGCCCTGTTCCATGGGCGCGGAGACGCCTGGGGCGCCCCCTCAAACAGTCTTGGGACCCTGGGGCCCCCGGGCCTCTCCCTCTTGGTCGGGACATTCGGCCGCTGCGGCCGGTTCTCCGGCCCGGCGGTTTCCATTCTATCCGCCTTTTTCCTCCCTGTCAATGGAAAGCAGTCCTTGACAGGGCTTCTTTCTGCGGGTAAAATGTTATAATATTAGAGTATACAACTTTCTGGAAAGGACGGGTCCCGCCCATGGCAAAATTCAAAAAGCGCCCTGTCATCCCGATTTACGCCATTGCCCTGGTCTGGGTGATTTTTACCCTGGTGCACCCGCTGTATCGGGTCTCCGACTATGTGACAGTTATCCTGCTGTCCGCCGTGGTCTTCATTGTGGCAAAGGGCATTTTCCCCACCATATCCTATGAAATGCCGGACCCCCAACCCCAAGCAGCGCCCTCTGCTTCGGAAGAGGAACCCCCAGCGCAGGACGCCGCCCAGGAGGCCCAGGAAGAAGCCCCGTCCTCCACGGGAGACCCCAAAATAGATGCCCTGATCCAGGAAAAGGACCGGGCCCTGCAGGAGATGCGCCGGCTGAACGACGCCATTGAGGATGAGATCATCTCCCGGCGCATTGACCAGCTGGAGGACACCACCGGCAAGATCATTGATCAGGTAGTGGCCCACCCGGAAAAGCTCTCGCAGATTCGAACCTTTATGAACTACTACCTGCCCACCACCCTGAAAATCCTCAACGCCTATGACCGCATGGGCGCCGCGGGCGTTTCCGGGGAGAATATTGACAGCACCATGCAGCGGATTGAAACCATGATGGACACCATCGTCATGGCCTTCCATAAGCAGCTGGACGCCCTCTTCCGGGACGATGCCATGGACATTGCCTCGGATATCACCGTCATGGAAAATCTGCTGGCCCAGGAGGGACTCGGCGGCGCGCGTCCGGACCAAGACTAAGAAAGGACCGGTTTCATGGCAGACGAATTCATTCCCGAACTCACGCTGAATCCCAACTCTCCCCTGGCTGGCCAGGGACAGGCCGCCGCGGTCTCCGCCCCGGCGGCAGCAAGCACCCCGCCGGCAGAGGCGCATTTGCCGGAGAGCGACCTGGACGAGGCCAAGCTCTCCCCAGCCCAGCGGAAAGCTGTGGAGGACTTTGCCAGGACCATTGACATCACCGACAGCAACGTGGTCCTCCAGTACGGCGCCGCCGCCCAGAAAAATGTCTCCGAGTTTTCCGAAAACACCTTGCAGCAGATCCGCACCAAGGACCTGGGGCAGATCGGAGAGACCTTGGCCGACTTGGTCCGGCAGCTGCAGGAATTTGACCCGGAGGAGGAGAAAAAAGGCTTTGCCGGCTTTTTCCGCCGGAAAAAGAATCAGCTGGCCGCCCTGAAAGCCGGGTACGCCAAAGCCTCCGCCAACGTGGATCAAATTGTGGAAAACTTGCAGGCCCACCAGATCACCCTGATGAAGGACGTGGCCAACCTGGACCAGATGTTTGAGCTGAACACCAAGTATCAGCAGGAGCTGACCATGTACATCCTGGCCGGGAAACAGCGCCTGGCCCAGATTCAGCGGGAGGACTTGGCCCAGCTCCAGCAGCAGGCCGCCAGCGGGACCCAGGCGGATGCCCAGGCGTACAACGACATGGTCAGCCTGTGCAACCGCTTTGAGAAAAAGCTCCACGACCTGGAGCTGACCCGGATGATCTCCCTGCAAATGGGGCCCCAGACCCGGATGCTGCAAAATAACGACACCTTGATGATTGAAAAGATTCAGTCCAGCCTGGTCAACACCATCCCCCTCTGGAAGAGCCAGATGGTTCTGGCCCTGGGACTGGAGCACGCCCGGCAGGCCACCGCCGCCCAAAACGCGGTCACGGAGATGACCAACAATCTCCTCCGGCAGAACGCCGACCTGCTGAAAACAGGGACCATTGACACCGCCCGGGAGGCTGAGCGGTCCATTGTGGACCTGGAAACCCTCCGCCATACCAACCAACAGCTGATGGAATCCCTGGACGAAGTCCTGCGGATTCAAACCGAGGGAACCCAAAAGCGCAGAGAGGCCGAGGCAGAGCTGGGCCGGATTGAGGGCGAACTGAAACAAAAACTGTTGGCCCTGCGGACATGATCCCTCCGCCCCACTCTGGGGGCGCGTGTTTCCTGCCAGCGCATCGTTTGCGCCGCAGACGGTGATATCGTTTGGAACACCTATTCTCTCTTGGAGGTTCCTATGAAATTTTTCAAGAAAACATCCGTCGCCATCCTGCTGACGGCCCTGCTGGTGGCCCTGTGCTGTGTCTGGGGCTACTCCCGGGCCTATGAGGCCAGCCACTCCGACCCCGACTCGGTGGTGCAGAGCCAGCGGGCCGGGGAGAGCGGCCTCAACTACTTTCTCAACTGGATTGATGACGGCGCCGGTCTCTTTTCCATGGAGACCACCGACACCCTGGCCCGAAACAACCTGGACCTAAACAACACCTACGGATGTCTGCTGGCGCTGAAGACAGTGAACTATCTCAACGGCCAGGACATCGCATCCTATTCCAAGGACCTCTTCCAGCAGGTCGATCTGGGCCGGAAGGATATGCTGCTGGTCATTGAGTCCAGCAGCCAGGCCTGGTACCTGGTCTACGGCGGGGGACTGCGAACCTATGCGGAGAATAACGACGCCCTGGCCGCCCTGCTGAAGGATAACCTGGACACGGATTTTTTCCAGGGAGAGAGTGACGCGGGGATTTTATCCCTGTTCGATGATCTGGAGCACTGGTGCGCGGAGACCCTTCCTGTTTTGGATGACACCCCGGAACCGGGCAACCCGTTCTTACAGAACGACAATAAAGTTCAGATTCTCTCCCTTGGCGATGTTTTGCTGGGGATTCTCTTTACCCTGCTGGTCAATATCTGGTGGATTATTCTGCTGCTGGTGGTGCTGAACCTGATTGACCGCCACCGTTTTCGGGAATATATCACCAAGCACCCCCCCGGCTCCCTCTCCAATCCCCCGGTCTTTTTCCGTCCCCTGCTCTTCTGGCACGGGCAGGGCTCGTCCTGGTACCGCCGTATGCTGTACCTGGTGACCGAGGCCCCCTACGAGGACGACGACGATTTCGAGGACGACGGCGACCAGCCGGGCCCCGATGGGACCGGCGGCGCGCAGGAGAACGCCTACACCGGCCCCGGGCCGGATGTGGGGCCGCAGGCCTCGGGATTCCGGGGAGACCCCCAGGAAGCGTTCCGTCGGGAGCACCACAGCCTCTGGGGAACGTGGAGCCGCCTTTGGGACATGGGGTGGGAATGGGTGCACCTGCTCCAGGACCAAGTCAGCCGCCTGTTCGGTGGGCGGCGCATGTAGTCCCCTTTCCCCTTTCTTTTGGATACCCTGGGCCGAAGTTTCTTCGTTCCCAGGGTTTTTTGCTCCCGCTCTCAAAAGGCAACCCCACCGGCCAGAGATACTCTCTCGAACCGGTGGGGTTTTTCGTCCCTTTTTGGCCTTCTCCCCTCACGCCTCCGGAGTGTTCGCCTCCAGTACAGGCTGGGGGGGAAGATCCCCTTTCACCGCCACACAGCGGTTGATCTTGGTGCCCATGTTATGGAATTTTTCCTCATAGTCGGTCATAATCCCCTGGATGCCCTGGGCATGGAGGTCGTGGGTCACCTGCTCTGGATAGAAACCGCCCAAGGGAAACTCCGTCACGGAAAAGGCAAACAGCCCCACGTTGTCCGTCTTGAAGTGAATCTCTCCCCCCGCCCGCAGCACCTGCCGGTAGCGCAGCAGGAAATCCCGGTGGGTCAGCCTCCGCTTGGCGTGGCGCTTGGGGGGCCAAGGGTCGCAGAAGTTAATGTAGATGAGGTCCACCTCATCCGGGGCAAAAAACGCCGGCAGATTGGCCGCGTCGGCGTCAATAAAGAAGACATTGTGCAGCTCCATGTCCCGGGCCCGTTCCATGGCCATGACCATGGCGTCCGGCACTCGCTCCACCGCCACAAACAGGACCTCCGGCGCGGCGGCGGCCGTCTGGCAGGTGAAGCGGCCCTTGCCGCACCCCAGCTCGATCCGGAGCTCCTTGGCTCCGGGCAGCAGGGAGCGCCAGTTGCCCCGCAGAGCCTGGGGGTCCGAAATCAGCCACTGGGCACACCGCTCCATCCGGGGCACCAGATTCTTTTTTCTTCTCATACGCATTGGGTTTCCTCCTCTGATGGCAGACGCAAACTTGCGAAACCCCGGGGAGTTTCGTCACTTTCTGGCTATCATACCATAAGTTTCTCCCTTTGTCAGCGTCTTTCTCCCGATTTTCACCCTTCTCCGGTCATCTTTCCCTTGTCGAAGGGGCAAAAAAGCGGTATGATAAAAGGTACAAAATCCGGAAAGGAAGGGGCCTGTCATGGGTGTGCACGAGGGGCATCGGGACCGAATGAAGCGGGAATTTTTGCAGGGCGGGCTCCGCCATTTCTCCGAGCCCCGGGTGCTGGAGCTCCTCCTGTTTTACTCCCGCCTCCAGGGAGACGTCAACCCCCTGGCCCACCGCCTGCTGGAGGCCTTTGGCTCCCTGTCCGGCGTTCTGGACGCCTCCCCCGCCGACCTGGCCAAGGTCCCCGGCGTGGGGGAGAACACCGTGGTCCTCCTGAAACTCATCCCCGCCGTTGCCGCCCGGTACTTGGCCTCCCGCACCAGCGCCGACGTGATCATCTCCGACAGCGCCAGCCTGCGCACCCTGTTTCTCCCCTACTTCTTTGGGGCCCGAAATGAGATGTCCTTTCTGGCCTGCTTCGACGGAAAGCTCAAGCTCCTGGGGGTCCGGCTGCTCAGCGAGGGCAGCCCCAGCGCCAATGAGATCAGTCTGCGGAAGATTGCCACGGAGGCCCTGGCCTTGGGCGCCACCGCCGTGGTGCTGGCCCACAACCATCCCAGCGGCATCGCCACCCCCTCCCAGGAAGATATTTTTATCACCCACTACATCCGGGACGCCCTTCAGCCCCTGGGCATCACACTGTATGACCATGTCATCATGACCGATGACGACATGGTCTCCCTGAAGGACAGCCGGCACTTAAATTCCTTTTAACCCCCATCCAAAAACAACTGTACGGGAGGTTTCTATGCCTAAATTTCAGGTCGTCAGCGACTACACCCCCTCCGGGGATCAGCCCCAGGCCATCGCCAGCCTGGCCCAGGGCGTGGAGCTGGGATTGAACGAACAGACCCTTTTGGGGGTGACCGGCTCCGGCAAAACCTTTACCATGGCCAAGGTCATTGAGCAGGTCCAGCGTCCCACCCTGGTCCTGGCCCACAACAAAACCCTGGCCGCGCAGCTGTGCGCGGAGTTCAAGGAGTTTTTTCCCAACAATGCGGTGGAATACTTTGTCTCCTACTACGACTACTACCAGCCAGAGGCCTATATCCCCCACACCGACACCTTCATTGAGAAGGACAGCGCCATCAACGACGAGATTGAGCGCCTGCGCCACTCCGCCACCTCCGCCCTTTTTGAGCGGCGGGATGTGATCGTGGTGGCCTCGGTCTCCTGCATTTACGGCTTGGGGGACCCCATCGACTACGCCAACATGGTCATCTCCCTGCGCACCGGCCAGGAGCGGCCCATGGAGCAGTTGCTGAACAAGCTCACGGAGATCCGCTATGAGCGCAACGACGTGGCCTTCGACCGCAACCGCTTCCGGGTCCGGGGGGACACGGTGGAAATTTTCCCCGTCTACGCCAACGACCGGGCCATCCGGGTGGAGTTCTTCGGGGACGAGATCGACCGGATCAGCGAGATCAACGTGGTCACCGGCACCCCCACCCGGGTGGTGGACCATGTGGCCATCTACCCGGCCTCCCACTATGTGGCCTCCAAGGAAAAAATGGCCGCCGCCATCCAGGAGATCTACCGGGAGATGGAGGAACGGGTGGCCTTCTTCAAGGCCAACGACCAGCTGCTGGAGGCCCAGCGCATCTCCCAGCGCACCTTGTACGACATTGAGATGATGCGGGAGCTGGGCTACTGCTCCGGCATTGAGAATTACAGCCGGGTCATTGCCGGCCGGCCCGCCGGGTCCCCTCCCATGACCCTGCTGGACTACTTCCCCAAGGATTTTCTTTTGTTCATCGACGAGAGCCACGTGACCCTCCCCCAGGTGCGGGCCATGTACGCCGGGGATCGGGCCCGGAAAACCACCCTGGTGGACTACGGCTTCCGGCTGCCCTGCGCCTTTGACAACCGTCCTTTGAACTTTGAGGAGTTCTCCCAGCGGGTCAATCAAGTGATCTATGTCTCCGCCACTCCGGGGGAGTATGAGCGCAGCCGCTCGGGCCAGATCGTGGAGCAGGTCATCCGCCCCACCGGCCTGCTGGACCCGGTGGTCCAGGTCCGCCCTGTGGAGGGCCAGATCGACGACCTGATCGGGGAAATCAACGCCCGCACCCCCCGGCAGGAACGGGTCCTGGTGACCACCCTGACCAAAAAGATGGCGGAGGACCTCACCAGCTATCTCCAGGGGGCAGGCATCCGGGTGCGGTACATGCACCATGACGTGGACACCATTGAGCGGATGGAGATCATCCGGGACCTCCGCCTGGGCACCTTTGACGTGCTGGTGGGCATCAACCTCCTCCGGGAGGGGCTGGACCTGCCCGAGGTCTCCCTGGTGGCCATCCTGGACGCGGACAAGGAGGGCTTTCTCCGCTCGGAGACCTCCCTCATTCAGACCATCGGCCGGGCGGCCCGAAACGCCCAGGGCCTGGTCATCCTCTACGCCGACCGGGTGACCCCCTCCATGGCCGCGGCCATGGAGGAGACCCAGCGCCGGCGGGAAATTCAAAACGCCTACAACCAGGCCCACGGCATTGTCCCCAAGACCATTGTCAAATCGGTCCGGGACCTGATCGAGATCTCCCACGCTGCCGACGGCAAGGAGAGGAAGGGAAAGGGGGCCAAGGCCCTCACCCCCAAGGAGAAGGCCAGCCTCATCGCCCAGTTGGAACAGGAGATGAAGGAGGCCAGCCGCCGGCTGGAGTTCGAGTACGCTGCCATTCTGCGGGATCAAATCATAGAATTGAGGGGGGCCAGCGAGACCGGCTGACCCCTGAAGGAGGCTTCTCTATGTCCATGCAGCACCACTGCTGTCTTTTGACCCTGTATCTCCTGGCGCTTCGCTGGCCGGGTCCCTCTGCCTGTCCCCAGCAAGTACCGGTATTTTGGATTGACAGAAAGGAGCTTTCCCGATGAAGCAAACGAAACAGGCGGGCGCTGCCGCCCTTCCCAAGTCTGGTTATTTTGCCATGGTCTGTATTCTCATTGCCGGCTCCCTGTGGGGGTGCCTGGGGCTGTTTAACCGGCATTTGTCCGCCCTGGGGATCGCCCCGGAGACCGTGGTCATGCTGCGGAATCTGGGGGCCTGCCTCATTCTCGGCCTGATTTTTCTGGTCTATGACCGCAGTATTTTTCGCATTCGCCTCCGCCATCTGCCCATTTTCCTCTGCTCCGGCCTCATCAGCATTCTCTTTTTCACCCTCTGCTACTTCCGCAGCCAGCAGGTGTCCTCCCTGGCGGTGGCCGCGATCCTGCTCTACACCGCCCCTACCTTCGTGGTGATCCTGTCCGCCCTTCTCTGGAAGGAACGGATCACCAAGCGGAAACTGGCCGCGCTGGTGCTGGCCTTCCTGGGCTGCTGCTTTGTGGCCGGCATCCTCAACGGTGCCCTGACCCTGACCCCTGAGGGCCTGCTTCTGGGCATTGGCAGCGGGCTGTTTTACAGCTCCTACACCATTTTCGGCCGGTTTGCGCTGAAGCATTACCAGCCCTTTACCGTCACCTTCTATACCTTTCTCATCGCCGGCATCGGCTCTCTGTTCATGACGAGTCCCGGGGACCTCAGCACCACCTTCCACTCCCCCATGGGGATTCTCCTCTCCCTGGGACTTATGGTGGTGGGGACGGTGATTCCCTACCTGCTCTACACCAAGGGGCTCAGCGACCTGGGCGACAGCGGAAAGGCCTCCATCCTGGCCTCCGTGGAGCCCGTGGTGGCCTCCCTGGTGGGCATCGCCGCTTTCGGGGAACCAATGACCCTGGGCGTCGTTCTGGGCCTGGTGTGCATTCTGGCCTCCGTGTACATTCTGAGGTGATCCCATGGCAAAAAATAAGGAAGAAAAAACCAACGTGGTCCGCATATTAGAGGCGGCGGGCATCCCCTGCACCGCCTATGAGGTTCCCCTGCCCAAGGGCAAGGTCCCCGACGGTGTCACCGCCGCCGGCCTGCTGGGCAAGCCTGTGGAGCAGGTATTCAAGACCCTGGTTGCTCAGGGCCCCAAGGGGGAACACTTCGTGTATGTCATCCCCGTGGCCGAGACCCTGGATTTGAAAAAGGCCGCCCGGGCCGCCGGGGTGAAATCGGTCTCCATGCTCCCCCAAAAGCAGCTGCTCCCCCTCACCGGTTATGTCCACGGGGGCTGCTCGCCGGTGGGGATGTCCAAGTCCTTTCCCACCTACTTCGCGGAAGAGGTGATCTTGGTGGACACCATGATCTGCTCCGCCGGAAAAGTGGGGTATCAGGTAGAGGTGGCCCCCGACGATCTGATCGCCCTGGTGGGCGGGCAGGTGGCAGACCTCACCCAGCAATAACACAAAAGGAAGAAGATACTCCCATGCAATCTCACATTCACGTCAAAGGCGCCCGCGCCAACAACTTAAAAAATATTGATGTCTCCATCCCCCGGGATAAGCTGGTGGTGATCACCGGCCTGTCCGGTTCCGGGAAGTCCTCTCTGGCCTTCGACACCATTTACGCTGAGGGACAGCGGCGGTATGTGGAATCCCTCTCCTCCTACGCCCGGATGTTTCTGGGCCAGATGGAAAAGCCCGATGTGGACTACATCGACGGTCTATCCCCCGCCATCTCCATCGACCAGAAGACCACCAGCAAGAATCCCCGGTCCACCGTGGGCACCGTAACGGAGATCTATGATTATCTCCGTCTTTTGTGGGCCCGGGTGGGAACCCCCCACTGCCCCAAGTGCGGCAAGGAGATTCGCCAGCAGTCCGTGGACCAGATCATCGACCAGATTCTCTCCCTGCCCGAGGGCACCCGCATTCAGGTGCTGGCCCCTGTGGTCCGGGGGAAAAAGGGGGAGCACGTCAAGGTTTTGGACAACGCCCGGAAATCCGGCTATGTACGCTGTCGGGTAGATGGGGCTCTCTATGAACTCACAGAGGACATCTCTCTGGAGAAAAACAAGAAGCACAACATTGAAATCGTGGTGGACCGTCTGGTCATCCGACCAGACATCCTCCGCCGGCTCACCGACTCGGTGGAGACCGCCGCCTCCCTGGGGGGAGGTCTTCTGCTCATCAACCTGGTACAGGAGGACAGGGACCTCACCTTCTCCCAAAACTACGCCTGCGAGGACTGCGGCATCTCCATTGAGGAACTGGCCCCTCGGATGTTCTCCTTCAACAGTCCCTTCGGCGCCTGCCCCACCTGCACCGGTCTGGGCAGCCAGATGAAAGCCGATCCCCAGCTGGTCATCCCCAACCCCGCCCTGTCCATCCTGGACGGCGCCATCGCCGTCTCCGGCTGGCAGAATGTGAAGGGGGATTCCATCGCCCGGATGTACTTTGAGGCCCTGGGCAAGCAATACGGCTTCCAGCTCACCACCCCCTTCCAGGACCTCTCCCCGGAGGCCCAGGAGGTCATCCTCCATGGCACCCGGGGGGAAAAGCTCAAGCTCACCTACCACCGGGCCGACGGACAGGGCACGTTCAGCCAGGCCTTTGAGGGAATTTTACACAACGTGGAGCGGCGGTTCACCGAAACCCAGTCCGATGCCTCCCGGAAAGAGCTGGAGGAGTGCATGAGTGAGTGCCCCTGCCCCACCTGCCAGGGCCGCCGGCTGAAAAAGGAGGCCCTGGCGGTGACCGTAGGGAACCTGAATATCGACGAATTCTGCCACAAATCCGTCACCGACGCCCTGGATTTTGTGGATCATCTGACCCTGACGGAAACCCAGGCCCAGATTGCCCAGCAGATCCTCAAGGAGATCCGCTCCCGCCTGACTTTCCTGCAAAGCGTGGGGCTGTCCTATCTGACCCTCAGCCGCCAGGCGGGCACCCTGTCCGGCGGCGAGAGCCAGCGGATTCGGCTGGCCACCCAGATTGGCTCCTCCCTCATGGGGGTGCTGTACATTCTGGACGAGCCCTCCATCGGCCTGCACCAGCGGGACAACGACATGCTTCTGGACACCCTTAAGCGCCTGCGGGACCTGGGCAACACCCTCATTGTGGTGGAGCACGACGAGGACACCATGCGGGCCGCGGACTACATTGTGGATATCGGCCCTGCCGCCGGGGTCCACGGCGGCCAGGTCATCGCCGCAGGCACCGCAGAGGAGATCATGGCCGTGCCGGCATCCATCACCGGCCAGTATCTCTCCGGCGCCAAAAAAATTCCGGTCCCCTCCCGCCGCCGGACCGGCAACGGGCACAGCCTCACCATTCGGGGGGCTGCGGAGAACAATCTGGACCACGTGGACGTCACCTTTCCTCTGGGGACGTTCACCTGCGTCACCGGCGTGTCCGGTTCCGGGAAGTCCTCTCTGGTCAATGAGATTCTCTTCAAGCGGCTGGGGGCCGACCTGAACCGGATGAAGGTCCGCCCAGGCAAGCACACGGCGCTGGAGGGGGAGGAATTTCTGGACAAGGTCATCGACATCGACCAGTCTCCCATCGGCCGGACGCCCCGGTCCAACCCGGCCACCTACACAGGGCTGTTCGGGGACATCCGGGAGCTTTTCGCCTCCACCCCCGACGCCAAGTCCCGGGGGTATGGGCCCGGTCGCTTCTCCTTCAATGTGAAGGGCGGCCGGTGCGAGTCCTGCGCCGGGGATGGACTGCTGAAAATCGAGATGCACTTTCTCCCCGATATTTACGTTCCCTGCGAGGTCTGCAAGGGAAAACGCTACAACCGGGAGACCCTGGAGGTCAAGTACAAGGGAAAAAACATCCACGATGTCCTGGACATGACCGTGGATGAGGGACTGGCCTTCTTCGCCAACCTCCCCAAGCTCCGCCGGAAGCTGGAGACCCTGTCCTCGGTGGGGCTCGGCTACCTGAAAATCGGCCAGTCCTCCACCACGCTGTCCGGCGGCGAGGCCCAGCGGGTGAAGCTGGCCACAGAGCTGGCCCGGCGCTCCACGGGAAAGACCATCTATATCCTGGATGAGCCCACCACCGGCCTGCACACCTACGACGTACACAAGCTGCTGGAGGTCCTGGACCGTCTGGTGGAGGGGGGCAACACTGTGGTGGTCATCGAACACAATTTGGATGTCATCAAGTGGGCCGACCACGTGATTGACCTGGGTCCGGAAGGGGGCAGCGGCGGCGGCCACGTGGTGTGCACCGGCACCCCCGAGGAGGTTGCCCAGTGTGAGGCCTCCTACACGGGCCGGTACTTGAAGAAGCTGTTAAAGTAAGCCGCGGGGCTTTTCCACCCGGGCTGCCCGCAGTCAGGTCCCAATCCGCCCGCGCCGGCATAGAATGGGCTGGAGGTGTTGCTTGTGGAAATCCTGATGGCCCTACTGTGCGCGGCGCTGCTACTGTGGTTCAACCGCCTCATTTTCACCCGCCTGATCTCCCCCGCCCAGCAGGGCACGGTCCCCGTCTTTGCCGTGATCCCCGCCGTGGGGGACGGCGACGGGCTGGAGCAAACCCTGCGCCACCTGCACTGGCTGCAGGGGGAAAAACTCTCCCAGTTCACCCTGCTCATTGTGGACGCGGGACTGACCCCCGCCGGACAGGACCTGGTCCAGGCACTCCAGCGCAAAGACACCTCCCTGCTCTTCTGCCCGGCAGAGGAGGCCACCCTCATCCTGAAAAGGAAGGACGACCATGGATACTTCTCCCTCTGAACTGATTTTACTGGACGGCACCGTCTCCTCCGTCATCTACCGCAATGAGGAGAACGGCTATACCATTCTGCGCCTGGAGGCCCCGGAGGCAGGGGAAGAGGTCACCGTGGTGGGCACCATGCCGGGCATCAGCCCGGGGGAGGGCCTGTCCGTTCACGGACAGTGGACCCGTCACAGCACCTACGGGGAGCAGTTCCGGGCGGAGATCGTGGAGAGGCGGATGCCTGTGGGGGAAAAGGCCCTGCTGGAATACCTGGCCTCCGGGGCGGTGAAGGGGGTGGGGGCCGCCATGGCCCGGCGGCTGCTGGACGCCTTTGGGGAGGATGTGCTGACGGTGATCGAGGAGGCCCCCCACCGGCTCACCGAGGTGAAGGGCATCTCCCCCAAACGGGCGGAGACCATCCACCAGTCCCTGTGTATGCAGCTTTCCATGCGGCGGCTGCTGGATTTTCTCTCCGCCCATGGGCTCTCCCTCTCCCTGGCCATGCCCCTGTACCGGCGGTATGGAGACCTGGCCCTCACCGCCCTACGGGCCAACCCCTACCTTCTCACGGAGGAACCCCTCTTCACCCCCTTCCCTGCCGCGGACAAGCTGGCCAGGGAGCTGGGACTGGAGACGGACGACCCTCTGCGCCTGGAGGCGGGGCTTCTCTACACCCTCTCTCACAACTTGGACAACGGCCATGTTTTTCTCCCCTATGCCAAGCTTCTGACCGCCGCCCAGCGGCTGCTGGGGACGGAGTCCTCCGTGCTGGAGGACCATTTGGAGGGCCTGACGGACCGCGGGACCATCGTTCGGGAGGAAATTGCCGGCCAGGACGCCTGCTACCTGGCCAGGCTCCACTACTGCGAGACCTATGTGGCCAACGCCCTGCTGGAGATGGAGGGGGAACCGCTCTGCCCCCCAGAGGACCTGGACGCGCTCCTGGACCGAATTCAGCGGGAACAGGGTCTCACCTACGCCCCCCTGCAGGTGGAGGCGGTGAAAACCGCCGCCCAGCGGCAGGTGATGCTCCTCACCGGCGGGCCGGGCACCGGAAAAACCACCTCTCTCCGGGGCATTCTGTCTCTGTTCGACCATTTGCAGCTGCGCACCGCCCTCACGGCCCCCACCGGCCGGGCGGCCAAGCGGCTTTCCGAAACCTGCGGCGCCGAGGCCTCCACCATCCACCGGCTCCTGGAGCCCCGGTACGACAGCCAGACGGGGGGACTCACCTTCGCCCACAACGAACGGGAGCCTCTGGACACCGACGCCGTCATTTTGGACGAGGCCTCCATGGTGGACCTTGTCCTCATGCAGGCCCTGCTGGCCGCCCTGCCCGGCGGGTGCCGTCTGGTTTTGGTGGGGGACCCCCACCAGCTTCCCTCGGTGGGGCCGGGCAATCTGCTCTCGGATCTGCTCCGCTCCCGGCGGCTGCCCACCCTCCGCCTGACGGAGATTTTCCGCCAGGCCGCCGCCTCGGCCATCATCCGCGGCGCACGGGCGGTGGACCAGGGAGACTGCCCCGTGCTGGTCAACGATCCCGCCGGGGATTTCTTCTTCCTCCGCCGGCTGGACCCGGCCGCGGCGGTGGAGACCATCGTCTCCCTCTGCCAGACCAGGCTGCCCCAGAACATGGGGATTTCCCCGGACCAAATTCAGGTTCTCTCCCCCACCCGCAAGGGCACGGCGGGAACCGCCGCCCTGAACCGGGCCCTGCAGGAAGCGGTCAATCCCCCCGCCCCTGACAAACAGGAAAAGTCCTTCGGCACCGTGCTCTTCCGGGAGGGGGACCGGGTGATGCAGGTGAAAAACAACTACGACATCCTCTGGGAAGACCACGCCGGCGGCGTGGGCATGGGCATCTTCAACGGAGACATCGGCCGGATCGAGTCCATCGACCACGCCAGCGGCCTGGTCACGGTGGACTTTGACGGACACCGGGCCGCCTATCCCCCGGATATGATGACCCAGCTGGAGCTGGCCTATGCGGTCACCGTTCACAAGGCCCAGGGCAGTGAGTACCGGGCGGTCATTCTCTCCGCCGTGGAGGCCGCCCCCATGCTGCTCACCCGGGGGATTCTCTACACCGCCATGACCCGGGCCAAGGAACTGCTGATCCTGGTGGGGGACGACCAAGTGGTGGCCCGCATGGCCGCCAACGACCGCCAGCAGCGGCGGTACAGCGGGCTGCGGGCCCGTCTGGCCCGAGGCGGCCCGGAAAAGGAGGAGAGCCATGGCCCTGCCCCAATTTCTTCTGAACCTGCTCTTCCCACCCAGGTGTCCCTTCTGTGACCGCCCTGTGGAGGCCGTGGTTTCCGCGCCCTGCCCCCACTGCCAGGGGAGCGATGTCTGGCTGGAAGGCGCCCAGGCCGTGGTGACGGGAGAGGCCTTTGCCCGGTGCGTCTGCGCCGGGTGGTACCGGGAGCCCCTGCGCGCCTCTTTGCGGCGGTTCAAGTTCTCCGGCCGGCGGGACTACGCCAAGGCCTACGGCCCGGTGCTGGCCCAGGCCGTTCGAACCTACCTGCCGGGGACCTACGACCTCATCACCTGGGTCCCCGTCTCTCCAGAGACTCTCCGCCGGCGGGGCTATGACCAGGCGCAGCTGCTGGCCCAGGAGACCGCCAGGGCCCTTGCCGCCCAAGCCGTTCCCCTGCTGGAGAAAACGAGGGACACCCCGCCCCAGTCCTCCCTGACCCAGGGCCGCCAGCGGCGGGCCAACGTGGCCGGGGTCTACACAGCGCCCCACCCGGCCCAGGTGGCCGGGCAGCGGATTCTCCTCCTGGACGACATCCTCACCACCGGCGCCACCCTGAATGAGGCGGCCCGCACCCTGCGCCAGGCGGGCGCCCGGCAGGTGGTGGCCGCGGCCTTCTGCCGTACCCCGCCCAAAAACCCTTGAAGAACCCGAGAGGCTTTCCCATATTTCGTGGGAAAGCCTCTCTCTGCTTGAGCTATACTTTTGGCATGAGACAAACCGCAAGAAAGGGAGCGTGGATATGGACAAGCAAGTACAAGGGGGCTTTGCCCGGGATATCGCCATGGATTTGGGCACCACCTCCGTGCTGGTGGCCGTACGGGGCAGGGGCATCCTGCTCCAGGAGCCCTCGGTGGTGGCTGTGGACCGGCGCACAGGCGCCGTCCTCCAGGTGGGGGAGGCCGCCCGGCAGATGCTGGGCCGGACCCCGGGGGACCTGCTGGCTGTGCGGCCGCTGCGGGAGGGCATCATCTCCGACTGCACCATCGCCGAGGCCATGGTCCGAGCCTTCCTCCACAAGGCCGCCCCCGGGCGGCTGCTGAAGCCCCGTCTGCTGGTCTGCGTCCCCTCCGGTATCTCCGAGGTAGCGGAACGGGCGGTGGTGGAGGCCGGCCTCCAGGCCGGCGCCCGGCGGGTCTACCTGATGGAGGAGCCTCTGGCCGCCGCCCTGGGGGCCGGGGTGGACATCACCCAGCCCGAGGGCCACATGGTGGTGGACATCGGGGGTGGGACCACCGACGTGGCGGTCACCGCCCTGGGGGGCGTGGTGGCCTCCGCCTGCCTCTCCACCGCCGGGGATCAGTTTGACGAGGCCCTCATGCAGTACATCCGCCAGAAGCACAGCCTGCTCATCGGCGCCCGCACCGCGGAAGAGGTCAAGGAGGCCATCGGGCGGGTGGACGGGCCGGGAGAGGAAACCCTGGCGGTCAAGGGCCGGTGCCTGAACACGGGGCTGCCCCGGGAGATCCTTCTCTCCGGGGAGGAGACTGCGGAAGCCTTCACACCGGTGGCGGAGAACATCATCTCCGCCGTCCAGGCGGTCCTGGAGCGCACGCCGCCGGAACTGGCCGCCGATGTGGCGGTCAGCGGCATCCTCCTCACCGGGGGCGGCAGCCTGCTCCAGGGCATGGACACCCTGCTGGCTGCCCGGACCGGGATGGAGACCCACCTGGCCGAGGACCCCATCCGCGCCGTGGCCCTGGGGCTGGAGCAGACCCTGCCGCACCTGGCCAAACGGCAGGAAGGGGTCCTGAACCTGGCACGCCGACGGCAGCTGACGGTGTGAGGCCTTCTATGGAACCTTCCCTTTGGAAGCAATCCCTCCATCCTTTGCATTTCCATCAAAAAAAGCCTGGAAAATTTCCAGGCTTTTTTGGCGCTTTCCAGACAGCTTGTGCAGCCTCATTCTTCAGGGAACAACAGTTCCAGAATGTGCAGGGCCTTTTTCCCGCCCTTCAGCAAGCCGCCCCGGCAGGATTTGCAGTAGCAGACCACTCGATCCGTGGTAAACTGGGCACAATACGACTGGAAGTAAGCTGCCTGCTCCTCCGGGGGAATGGGCTGGAACATGTGGCCGCCCTCCTCCACATAGCGTTTGGGGGCCAGCTTGGCGTTGCTGGGGTTGCAGGGGGCCACCAGATTCATCCCGCAGAACCGGGTCTTTTCGTGGTTTTCCGCCAGCTCCACCACGTCAATGTTCATTTTGCGCATCAGGGATCGGATGGCGTCCTGGACGTGGCGCTTCTCCACGGCCAGCCAGCAGTCCTGGATGGTCATTTTCTCCCCGTGGTAATCGGGGAAGGGAAACTCCGGATCGTTATCAATGATCTCCCAGACAAACTCGATCTGCCCGGGATCGCCGCTCTCGGCAATGATATTGGCGCAGTTGTTGCAGACCACAACGGCGGTATCTGCCGGGGTCAGCTTGTCGTGGTCCACCCGGCAGCAGCCCACCGGGGTCACCACCCGCTTGCTCTGGATGTACGCAGCCAGCTTTTCACTGGCCGCAGGAAAGTCCCCCTTGACCTTGCAGCCGGGGAAATACAGATTTGCCATGATGGTTTCCTCCTTCAAAAATCATTTTCTATCCTATCGGCACGCCGGGGCAGGTCAGGCCCCCGCTCGTTTGGCCTCCTCCGCCAGGGCAATCTGCAAAGCCTTCGACAGCTGGTCGGGACATGACGTGGCCTTGTTGCCGCAGCGAATCCCCGCAATCTTCTCGATGGCGTCCTCCGCCCGCATGCCCTCCACCAGACGGGCCACGCCCTGGCTGTTGCCGGCGCAGCCGCCCAGGATGTCCACTTTTTGGATGACCCCGTTTTCAATTTTTACATTCATCTGCCGGGAGCAAACCCCTTTGGTTTTATACTGAATGGTCAAGGCATCTCACCTCCTTTCCCGGTCCTTCCGGTCTTTTTTCATCTTAACAAAGGCCCTTTGAAAAAGCAAGCAGTCTCTTCCAAGGAAACACTGTGTAACTTTGCCGCTTCTTTTTTTCAAAAAACAGGCCATAGTAAGCTTGCGCGTTTTTTCGCGCTTCCTGTCAACCATTTTTTTCTTTCTGTCCTGCCGCAGAAAGACGCCTGCCCCGCCGGTCTTTCCGGCGGCCCGCCCCTCTGGTACGCCGGCAGCCCGTCCGGCGCCGGTATGGGCGCTGCGGCCCGCGGACCGCAGGGCAAACCATTGCTGACAGCTATGTTTTGAGAAAGAGGGAGGTGATTTCTTGCAGGACACCAACGAACGCCATGGGTCGGGCGTGGCGGTATGGTTCTTTCGCACCCTGCTCCTGCTGGCCGCCGCCGTGGTTATGACGGTGGCGCTGGTCCCAGGTGCCCAGGCAGCGGAATCCCAGAACAGCGCCCCCCGCTCGGTGATCCCCCTGGGCCGGGCGGTGGGCATTAAGCTCTTTGCCCAGGGCGTCCTGGTGGTGGGGTTGTCCGACATCACCACCGACCAGGGACTGGCCTCTCCCGCCCGGGCCTGCGGGCTCCAGGAGGGGGACGTCATCACCCACATCAATGACGCCCAGGTCAGCTCCATTGAGGAGGTCCAGACCATACTCCAGGACCTGGAAGGCCAGGAAATGGAACTGACCGTCCTCCGGGATGAGGAGAGCCAGGAGGTGACCACCCGGGCCGCCCAGTGCAGCACCGACGGCGCCTACAAGCTGGGCGCTTGGATTCGGGACTCCATGGCCGGCATCGGCACCCTGACCTTTGTGGACCCGGAGACCGGCCTGTTCGGCACCCTGGGACACGGCATCAACGACGTGGACACCGCGGTGCTGATGAAGCTCCAGTCCGGGGCCATTACCCCCGCCTCCGTGGCAGGGGTGGTCAAAGGGGTGAACGGCCGGCCTGGGGAACTCCGGGGGGCCTTCTCCTCCAGCCAGGACCTGGGCACCTTATACGCCAACACGGAGAGCGGCGTGTTCGGCCACCTTCAGGACCCCGGCACGTTCACGGGCACCCCTGTGCCTGTGGCCACAGCGGAGGAGGTTCACACCGGACAGGCCACCATCCTGGCCAATGTGGCCGGCACGGAGGTGGAGGAGTACACGGTGGAAATTCTCAAAGTCTACTCCAACACCTCGGACACCCGGGACCTGATGCTTCGGGTCACAGACCCCAGGCTCTTGGAGAAGACCGGCGGCATCGTCCAGGGGATGTCCGGCTCGCCCATCCTCCAGGACGGCAAGCTGGTGGGGGCCGTCACCCACGTGCTCATCGACCATGCGGACCGGGGCTATGGCATTCTGGCCCAGAACATGCTGGACCAGGCCGCCCAGGCCCAAAACACCTGACCCAACCCCGGCAGCGGAATCTTCCGCCGCCGGGGTTACATCCTTGACCTGTCCACCGGTTTCATGGTATATTAAGACTGAAAAAAGAAATTTTGGAGGTGTACCATGATTTTGGGAAAGAAAATAGGGGCCGCGGTCCTCTCCTTTGCCCTGGTCTTGTCCCTGCTGGTTCTCCCCGCTGGGGCCGCCGGGGAAATCGGTGTGACCATCGACGGCACATCGGTCCTGTACGACGATGGATATGGCCGCCCCTTTTTGGACAGCGCCGGGCGGACCCAGGTGCCCTTCCGGCTGACTATGGAGAGCTTCGGCTGTGCCGTCTACTGGAACAATGAGACGCGCACTGCCGTGGCAGAGAAGGACGGCACCCGGGTGGAGGTTCCCATCGGCGCGCCCTATCTGCTGGTCAACGGAAAGCGCGTGGAAATGGACACCACCGCGCAGATTGTAGACACCCGTACCTATCTGCCCATCCGCCCGGTGATGGAGGCTTTCGGCGCCTATGTCACCTGGGACAACGCCAACCGCCTGGTGGTCATCAAAACCGGCAGCAGCCTGCTCCGGGTCCACTTCTTGGACGTGGGCCAGGGGGACTGCATCCTCATCGACTGTGGGGAAACCGAGGTCCTGATCGACGGCGGGAACAACGGCGCCGGCGACGAGGTGGTCTCCTATCTCACACCCTACATAGACGGCAAATTAGACTACCTCATCGCCACCCACCCCGACGCAGACCACGTCGGCGGACTGGACGCGGTCCTGGAGGCCTTTGAGGTGGGAGAGGTCATCGACAGCGGGCGCAAATCCGACACCGACACCTATAAAGATTATTGGGCCGCAGTTCAGGCCGAGGGCTGCACCATCTCCTACGGGGAGGATCGGATCATCCCCCTCAGCTCTCTGGCCGCCCTGTCCATCCTGGAGACCGGCAACGACTGGGAGGACAGCAACGACTGCAGCGTCGTGGCGCAGCTCACCTGCGGTAACGTTCAGGTTCTCTTCACCGGCGACATGTCCCAGCAGGTGGAGACCAAGCTGCTCCCTCTCTTCGGGGACATTGATGTCCTAAAGGTCAGCCACCACGGCTCCGACACCGCCTCCTGCGCGGAATTCCTGTCGGTGGTCAAACCGGAATATGCCGTGATCTCCTATGGGCTGGACAACGCCTACCATCATCCCGCCGGGGAAACCTTACAGCGCCTCTTCGATGTGGGGGCCACGGTCTACGGAACGGGAAAGAGCGGCTCCATCGTCCTCACCACCGACGGCTGGACATACAGCTTCAACACCTCCCAGGCGCTCACCGCCGCGGACGCGGGTGTCTGAGGCGCTTTCGGAGGATTGACGTTTCCCTCAAACGATGGTATCACGTTTTCAATAAACCGTGCCTTGCAGGCTTTGAATGCTTGCAAGGCACGGTTATTTTGTACGGAGAAATCGGGTTCGGCCCACTATGACGCCGCCCTCTCTCCCGATCTGTCCCTGGCAGCCTCCTATCGGACACGTTTCGTTCCACCGCCAGGCGCGGCCTTGCCGCATTCGACAAATGTTTTGCAGAATATGGAAAATCTATAAGAAAATAGTTGCCATTTAAGAAATTGGGTTTTATAATAAGACATCATTTGGGCATCTTGCGGTCTCAATCCAACGGAGGATTGGACGCCGGATATCCTCTTCCAGGGTCTTCCTGTTCCGAACCCTCCGCATCCCCACAGCGTGCCCCTGTTCTCTCTGGAAAGGATTGTGATTGACCATGACATCAACGCAAATCATTGCCATTGTCATCTTTCTGGTGACCATGGCAGCCATTATGACCGAGAAGCTCCACCGAACGGTGGCCGCCGTTGCCGGCGCCCTGCTGCTGATCCTCACCGGGGTTTTGTCGGTGGAATCCGGCTTTTCCTATGTGGACCTCAATACCCTGGGGGTCCTGATCGGCATGATGCTTTTCGTGGCCGTGGTCAAAAACTCCGGCATCTTTGAATACATTGCCATTAAGGCCGCGAAAATCGCCAAGGGCCGGCCCTGGCCGCTGATGGTGTTGTTCGCTTTGATCACCGCTGTTTTGTCCGCCTTCCTGGACAATGTGACCACAGTGCTCCTCATCGGCCCCATGACCCTGGCCATTACCAGCATGCTGCGGATCAACCCCATTCCCTTCTTCATGACCCAGATCATGGCCTCCAACATCGGCGGCACCGCCACCCTGATCGGCGACCCCCCCAATATTATGATTGGCAGCGCCGCGGGGCTGAGCTTTACGGATTTCATCACCAACACCGGCGTTGCCGTGCTCTTTGTGCTGGCCGCCACCATTGTCTGCTTTTATTTTATCTATGGGCGCAAGCTCCATGTGGAGCCGGAGGCCATGGACTCCATTCTGCAGCTGGATGAAAACAAAGCCATTAAGGACCGCAGTCTACTGATCAAAAGCGTCGTCATGATCCTCCTGGTGGTGTTTGGATTCGTCTTTCACTCTCAGCTCCACCTGGAGTCCTGCACCATCGCCCTCACCGCCGCTGCGGTGATGCTCCTCATCGGCCGTCAGGACGTGGAGGAGATCGTGGCCGGTGTGGAATGGACCACCATTCTCTTCTTCACCGGCCTGTTCATCGTGGTGGGCGGCCTCCAGGAGACGGGCGTGATCCAGATCCTGGCCAACGGCCTCATGGACCTGACCGAAGGCCACATGACCTTGACCATTCTGCTGATCCTCTGGGTCTCGGCCATTGTCTCCTCGTTCCTGGACAACATCCCCTTTGTGGCCACCCTGATTCCCCTGATCCTCACCATGCAGAGCAGCGGCGTGGATGTCACCCCCCTGTGGTGGGCGGTCTCCCTGGGCGCCTGCCTGGGCGGCAACGGCACCCTCATCGGCGCCTCGGCCAATGTGGTCCTTTCGGGCATCAGCAACCGCCACGGGTTCCCCATCACCTTTGCCAGTTACTTTAAGGTGGGCTTCCCCTTGATGCTGGTCTCCGTGGCCATCAGCACCGTGTTCCTGCTCCTGCGGTTTACCTAAGCAGTTCCGATTGACCTGGGGCGGCCCCCACGGCCGCCTCTATTTTGGGAAGGAGATTTGTATGAGCTTATCTACATTCAGCGGAGATTTCATCGACACCGCCCTCTCCCAGCTGGGCGCCAGCAGAATCAAGGTGGTCAGCGGCAAACAGCATGTGGTGGATTTTGACCTGGGGGAGGGGCTCACCCTGACCTACATCTTCACCATCACCAATGAAAACCGGTGCTACCTGCAGCGGGCCCGGCCCTATCCTATGGTCCAGGGCCGCCTGGCCAGCACGGAAGAGGTTCTTCAGTTCATCGCCCGGGACCGTCAGGCCTTCCAGAACGCCCGGCGCAGCCGGAATTACAGCACCTTTCTGGACACTGCCCGGAAGACCTTGGCGCTGACCCACAAAATGGAGGAGCTCTTCATCACCCACAACCTGAGTTCAGAGGATCTGGCCCTTCTCCATCAGCAAGGGGACCGATTGACCGCGCTCATGGACGAAATCCGTGCCCGTTCCCCAGAGGTCTCCTGTGAGGAATGACACCCCTTTTCATCGCAACGCGCCCGGAGGAACCGCCTCCGGGCGCGTTTTCTTCATCAAAGCTCCCCCTTGAGCTGCCGGACGGAACGGACCATCAACCCCGCCACAGCCAGCGCCACCACCAGCTCGGTCAGCGGCATCGCCAGCCAAATGGCCGAGCCGCCCCAAAGGGCCGGCAAGGTGAGAATGAGACCTCCGCTGACCACCAGGCCGCGGGTGACAGAGATTCCAAAGGCACTGGCCGGCCGAAGAATAGACTGGAAATAGTAGGCAGAAAAGATATTGAACGGCAGCAGCAAGAAGGACAGCCCATACGTCCGCAAAATGCCCGGGGCTACCTCCAGGACCTCCGGGGTCGGCGCCATGAACAGCCGGACAATCTCCGTGGGAAATGCGGCCAGCACCAACACCCACAGCACCCCAAAGACCGCCACCGTCCCCAAGGCATACCGCAGGACATCCAGAATCCGTCTGGTCTGCCGGGCCCCGTAGTTGAGGGAGAGAATGGGCTGAGAGGCCTGTCCCACACTGTACGCGCAGCACTGCACCAGGGTGCTCACATTGACCAGGACTCCGTACACCGCCAGGGCGTCGGTCCCCAGAAAGTGCATGATCTGGCGGTTGAACAGGATGGTGAGAATTCCCATGGCAATGTCCGCAAAAAACGCGGAAAACCCTGTCACGCCAATCCGGCCCATCTGCCTGATCCATCCCTTGACCGGCACCAGCCGAAGGGTATTCCTGGGAGAACGGAAATGGGTGAGCATCACCAGGCAGGAAATTGCCGCCCCCAGGCAGGTGGCAATGCCCGCCCCCATGATGCCCAAGTCCAGGACAAAGACAAAAAAGTAATCCCCCAGCACGTTGAACACGCCCCCGGACAGGACCGCGCCGGTGGCCAGGGCCGGCCGCCCATCGTTGCGGAGAAAGGCCGCCAGCATCTGGGTAACGAGGAAGAAGGGCACCGAGAACTTCACCGGGTACAAATAATCCCGCGCCAGAGGGATCAGCGCCTCGTCCCCGCCGAAGAAGCGCAGCAGGGGGACCTCAAAGAAGATTAGGCCCAGCCAGCTGGCCGCCGCCAGAAGCACCGTAAAGCCCAGCGCCACAGTAAAGGCCTGGTTGGCCTGCCGGCGCTTCCCCTGCCCCCGGTGCGTACTGGACAGTACAGAACCCCCAATGCCGGTCAGCAAGCCCAAGCTGTAAATGATGTTCCACACCGGCGCCACCACAGCCAGCGCCGCTGCGCCGTCCGGCCCCTGATACTGCCCCACCATCGCCATGTCCACCAGACTATATACCGAGGCCAGCATGGCACTGCCAAAGGCCGCGCCCAAATACTTGAAGTAGGTGTGCTTTATATTTCCTCGCAGCAGATCCATCGTTTTGTTCCCCTTCCTTCGTTGGTTTTTCTCTTCGGCCCCGCCCCATGCCGCAAAAAAAGCCGGACAGGGCAACAGGCCTCTCAGTCTGTCACCTTATCCAGCTTACCATCACGATCCTGAATGGCGTACCCTCCAGTGAACGGGGGTATTGTAGCAAATTTTGGCGGGCACGTCAACCCCCGGTGTTGCCTTGCTCCCTGCCCCGGGACATGATACAATGGGCCCATAGAAACCGCTTTCCAAAAAGGAGATTCCTTCCAACCATGTTTTTCCTCCCGCTGCTCCTACTGTCCCTGCTTCTCTGGGTGCTATGGGGCAATCGCACCCTCCTAATCCACGAGATTCCCCTCTCCCTTCCCGGACTCCCCCCTGCCTTCGACGGCATGCGGATCGCCCAGGTCTCAGACCTGCACAACGCATCCTTCGGAAAAGAGAACCGCCGCCTCCTGCAGGCCCTCTCCCAGGCCAAGCCCCACCTCATTGTGCTGACCGGAGACCTGGTGGATTCCAGGCACACCAACCTGCCCCGGGCCCTTGCCTTTGCCGCACGGGCCGCCGAACTTGCCCCCACTTACTTCGTCCCGGGCAACCACGAGGCCAGGCTGCCTCAATATCCTGCCCTCAAATCCGGGCTGAAGGACGCCGGCGTGGTCGTCCTGGAAGACCGGTCCGTCCCCCTGTGCCGGGACGGGGAAACCATCACCCTGCTGGGGTTGGCCGACCCCAGCTTCGACAAGAAGCGGGGGCTTCCCGGTTCCCCGGCGGAGCTGGTCTCTGCCAAGCTGCGGCGCCTTCTGCCAGCGGCCGCCCCTTGCACCATCCTCTTGTCCCACCGGCCGGAACTGATGGGGGTCTACGCGGCTCACGCCGTGGACCTGGTCTTCAGCGGCCACACCCATGGGGGCCAGGTGCGCCTTCCCCTTCTGGGCGGGGTCATCGCCCCCAGCCAGGGTCTGTTTCCCTTCTACGACGCCGGTGTGTATGTTCAGGGCACCACCCGCCTCATTGTCAGCCGGGGCCTGGGCAACAGCATTGCGCCCATTCGCCTGAACAACCGTCCCGAGCTGGTGGTCGCCCGCCTGTCCGCCGGTCAGTGAAGGGCCAGGATCAGCACCATGCTCACCACCAGCACCAGAACTGCAGCGGGCATGGCATACTTGCAATAGCGTTTCCAGGAGATGGGATGCCCCTCCTTGGCCGCCAGCGCCACCCCTGTGACGTTGGCCGAGGCCCCGATGGGCGTGGCAATGCCGCCGATGTCCGTGCCCTTGGACACCGCCCAGTTCAGGGTATGCAGGTCCATGCCCAAGGTCTCCGCCAGGGACAGGAGCACCGGCACCATCACCGTGGCCATAGGAATATTGTCCACAAAAGCGGACACGATGGCGGTAAACCAAATCAGAACCACAACCATCTGGTCCGCATGGTCTCCTCCCAGCGCCGCCAAGAATTGGGCCATTCCATCCAAGACCCCTGTCTGCTCCAGCCCGCTCACCGTAAGGAACAGGCCAATGATAAAGCCGAGAATCTTCCAGTCCATCTGCCTGACCAGGTTTTGGGGCGTCTTGGTGCTCACCAGCGTCACCGCCGCTGCCAGCACCCCAATGGTGGGCATGGTGAGCCCTGTCAAGGTATGGGTGGCGATGAGTAAAATCACCACGCCGAAAATAGAGACCCGCGCCAAAAATCTCCGCCGGCTGGGAATGGCATCGTTGGGGTCAATTTCCCAGAGCTCCGGCGCAACGGCGGCCTCTCCCCTACTCTTACTGCGGAAGCAGAGATAAAAATACACCAGCACCAGCACCAGGCCGATCAGGCAGATCACGCCGTTGTTCCGCAAAAAGTCCCAGAAGCTCAGGCCCAGGGAGGTCCCAATGATGATGTTGGGCGGGTCCCCGCTCATGGTGGCCGCACCGCCCAGGTTGGCGGCAAAGATCTCCCCAATGATCATGGGCACCGGGTCAAACCGGAGAAAATGCGCCAGGCGCGCAGTGGCCACCACCAGGAACAAAACCACGGTAATGCTGTCCACGAACATGGACAGCAGCGCCGCCAGCACCATAAAGCTCAGCATGAGAGGCATGGGGCGAAACCCCAACGCCTTGGCCAGGCGTAGGCAGACCCAGTCGAAAAAGCCGGCCTCACTCATCGCCTCCACCATGATCATCATGCCGGCCAGAAAGAGGATGGTACTCCAGTTGATCCCCACGTTAAACTCAGTAACCCCGCCGTGGGCGAACCAAAATTGGGGCTTGACAAAACTATCCACACTCAGGGCTTCCAGGGCGGCAGCCGGGCTGCCCATCGTCCCCAGCAGCACCACCAAAACCATAGCGCCCCCGGCTGCCAGCGTCAGAAGATACCGGGGATATTTCCCCTGGAGGAGCGCAGAAAACAACACAATCGCAATGATAAGAGCCAAAATTTGGCTGAGCATAGACTCCCTCCCATTTCCATGCCAATCAAAGAATTTGCCCGCTCTATCTCAGTACCGCAGCAGGATGACGGCCATGCTGATGGCAACGACAATCACCGCGGCGGGCGCGGAATATTTACAGTAACGGCCCCAGCTGATGGGGTGGCCCTCCCGGGCGGCAATGGCGGTGCCCGCCACATTGGCCGAGGCCCCAATGGGGGTGGCGCTGCCGCCGATATCCGTGCCCATGGAAAGGGTCCAGGCCAGGGTATTCAGGTCCACCCCCATGGTGGCCGACAGGGAACTGATCACCGGCACCATGGTGGCCGCAAAGGGGATATTGTCCACAAAGGCCGAGGCCACTGCGGAGAGCCAGATGAGAATCACGATCATCAGCGACAGGTTGCCCCCTGTGATCCCGGCAATGCCATTGGCCATGGCCTCCAGCACCCCCGTCTGCTCCAATCCGCTCACCGTCAAAAACAGGCCCAGGAAAAAGAGCACCGTCTGCCAGTCCACCTTTCGGAGCAGCCGCAGCGGGGCAGGGTTGGCCAGCAGGGTCAGAATGGCCGCCACAATGCCCACCGTGGCCACGGTCAGCCCCGTCTTGGCATGGGTCACCAGCAGCAGCACCGTCACCAGGAAAATGGTCACGTTGACAACAAAGGCCTTCCGGCTGGAAATGGACGCCCGGGGGTCCAGCGACATGGCCGCGGCGCGGGCCGTCTCATCCCGGCTCTGAATCTGCCTGCGGAAGCAGAAATAGAAATAGGGCACCATCACCACCATGCACAGCAGGGCTATGAGCCCTGTGTTCCGGAGAAAATCCCCAAAGGTCAGCCCCAGGGCTGTGCCAATGATGATGTTGGGCGGGTCCCCGCTCATGGTGGCCGCACCGCCCAGGTTGGCGGTGAAAATCTCCGCGATAATCAGAGGAATGGGATCAAACTTCAGCAAGTGTGCCAGGCGGACACTGGCCACCGCCAGAAACAGAATCACTGTAATGCTGTCAATGAACATGGACAGCACCGCCGACAGGATCATAAAGCAGATCATCAGCGGCACAGGCTTATAGTTGACCAGCTTGGCCAGGCGCAGGCACAGCCAGTCAAAGAATCCCGCTTCGCTCATTCCCTCCACCATAATCATCATCCCGCTGATGAAGAGAATGGTGCTCCAGTTGATGCCGGTGTTCATCTCATTGACCGTCATGTGGCCAGTGTACCAGAAGGTGGTCTCCGCCATGCTCTCCAGGCTCAGCGCCTTCCACACATCGGGGAGGCTCTGCATGGCCAGCAGAAAGACCACCACCAGGGTCAGCACGCCCGCCACCAGGGTCACCAAATACCGGGGGAATTTCTCCCGGACAATCTCCACAAACATGACCACAAAAATTACCACGGCCAAGATCTGACTTACCATGCTCCATTCCTCCCATGGGAAAAGACCGGTCAGAACGATCCTCCCTGATTGTTTCAATGTATCAAATCCGCCGGAAAAATATGTTGCCCGGCAGAGGATTGGGGATTTTCTCTTTCTCTGTTCTTTACATCCGCCGTGCTTTCGTTTATACTTTCCTTATATTCCCAAGGTTTTCCTGGGATTCCCAAAAATAAATGGGCAGGAAAAAGGAGCAGGGCTCACTCTGGGTCCTGCTCCCGTTGCTCTTGGGAGCACACAATGATCTTTTCAAGCAGCCCCTTCTCCCCCAGCTCAGCAGTGAAGAAAGGCGTCAAATTTACACAGCTGCTCACACACCCCGCAGCCCACACATTGGGTGGGGTCGATGACCGCTTTCTTGTCCTTCCAGGAGATGGCGGGACATCCGATCCGCATGCACATCTTGCAGCCCTTGCACTTGTCCGGCTCCACCTGGTAGGGGGGATGCTTCTCCACCGACTTGAGCAACACGCAGGGGCGGCGGGTGATGATCACCGAGGGTTCCGGCGCGGCCAGCTCCTCTGTCACCACTTCCTCCGTGGCCTTCAGGTCGTAGGGGTCTACCACCCGCACCCGGCGGATTCCCATGGCCCGGCACAAGGTCTCCAAGTCAATCTTTCCGGCGGGGTCCCCCCGGAGATTCTTCCCGGTGGTGGGATTCTGCTGGTGCCCTGTCATGCCGGTGGTGGAGTTATCCAGAATGATGACGGTGGAGTTGCTCTGATTATAGGCGATGTTGGCCAGTCCCGTCATGCCGGAGTGCATAAACGTGGAGTCCCCCAGCACAGCCACGGTCTTTCCCGCACTGTCCTGCCCCAGGGCCTTGTTAAAGCCGTGAATGGAGCTCACCGAGGCCCCCATACACTCACAGGTTTCAATGGCATAAAGAGGCTCATAGGCCGCCAGGGTATAGCAGCCGATGTCCCCCAGCACCGTGACCTTGTGTTTGGCCAGGGTGTAGAAGAGTCCCCGGTGGGGACATCCCGCGCAGAGGACCGGGGGCCGGGGGGGAATGTTTTCCTCCAGCTCCATCCAGGGTCGGGCCGTATCCCGAATCTTTTGTGCTACCAGGCCCTGGGAAAACTCCCCCACCATGGGCAGCCGGTCCTTTCCCAGCACCGTCAGGCCCAGGTTGCGGCAGTGGGTCTCAATCACCGGGTCCAGCTCCTCTAACACCAGCACCTGATCCACCTTGGCCGCGAATGCCAAGATTTTCTCCCGGGGCAGCGGGTTGACCAGGCCCAGCTTCAGGATCGAGGCCTGGGGCCCAAACACCTCCCGGGCATATTGGTAGCAGGTGGAGGAGGTGATGATGCCCAGGGTGCGGTCGGTTCCCAGCTCCTCCCGGTTCAGGTCTGTGGTCTCCGCATAAGCGGTCAGCCGCTGGGTCCGCTCCTCCACAATGGGATGCCGGGGACGGGCGTTGCCAGGGACCATCACGTACTTGGCAATGTTCTTCTCATAGGGTTTTGCCGGGACTTCTTCCCGCTCTCCCAGTTCCACAATGCTCTGGGAATGGGCGATGCGGGTACACAGCTTGAGAAACACCGGGGTGTCATATTCCTCGGAAAGCTGGAAGGCCCGTTTGGCAAATGCCCGCGCCTCCTCTGAGTCCGCCGGCTCCAGCATGGGGAGCTTGGCCGAAACCGCATAGTGACGGGAGTCCTGCTCATTCTGGGAGGAATGCATGCCGGGATCATCGGCCACACAGATCACCATGCCGGCGTTGACCCCGGTATAGGCAATGGTAAACAGCGGGTCAGCGGCCACATTGACCCCCACATGCTTCATCACACAGGCACTGCGCTTGCCTGCCAGCGCGGCGCCAAAGGCCACCTCCATGGCCACCTTTTCATTGGGGGCCCACTCGCAGTAAATCTCGTCATATTGGGCCGCCTGCTCGGTGATCTCCGTGCTGGGGGTGCCGGGATAACTGGAAATCAGACCGCAGCCGGCCTCATAGAGTCCCCGGGCCACCGCCGCATTGCCCAGCATCAGTTTCTTCATTGGGAAAACCCCTTTCCTGGGTGTCCCCGCCCGGACAGTGCGGGCAGGAATTGCAATAATATATCGTTTTTCATCATATCATTTTCCCTACAATTCGTAAACCGGTTTTCCCGACAAATTTTCTCCTGCGGTTCGTTTTTTTCTGGTTTTTTTGGAATCCAAGGCCTTGCTGGACTTTTTTGCGGATTGGTGTCGTTTTTTGTCGAAACTTGCGGCGACGGTTTTTCCAGTTTTTGCTATTTTTGTCTTGAGTTTTCTGTCCCATTGTGGTAAATTATGGATGTCCGGTTGAAACGCTTTACATCATTTGAAAAATCTGGGGAAGCTGGCACAGCCGCTTCCCCACGGGGGGAGACATACACGCATGGAAACGAAGAAAACCATTCTCATTGCTGACACCAGCGAGGAATTCCGTACCATCCTCGCCGACGCGCTCCAGGCCGAGGAGGGCCTGGAAGTGGTAGGACAGACCAGCGACGGCCAAGAGGCCATCCAGATGGTGCAGGACCGGTCCCCAGATATCCTGGTCATGGACCTGGTGCTGGGGCGGATGGACGGCTTTGACGTGCTGGACGCGGTCAAGTCCAAACCGGTGAGCACCCTGATCCTATCCGGCTTTGCCCGGGGCTGCATGGCCGATCAGGTGGCCGCCCGGGGCGGAGACTACTACATGATGAAGCCCTGCCGCATTGCCTCAGTGGTGGAGCGGGTCCGCCTGCTGGCCGCCCAGCACTGGTCCGAGGGCGGGGAGAACCCCGCCGGCCCGGCCACCGCCCGGCAGACTTTGGAGGCCAACGTCACCGCCATCATCCACGAGATCGGTGTGCCCGCCCACATCAAGGGATACCAATACCTGCGGGAGGCCATCATCATGACCGTGGAGGACATGGACGTGATCAACGCCGTGACCAAGGTCCTGTATCCTGAGGTCGCCCGGAAATTCGGCACCACCGCCTCCCGGGTGGAGCGTGCCATCCGCCACGCCATCGAGGTGGCCTGGGACCGGGGCGACCTGGACACCCTGCAAAAATACTTCGGCTTCACCGTCAGCAACTCCAAGGGAAAGCCCACCAACTCGGAATTTATCGCCATGATCGCCGACCGCCTGGTCCTGCAGCGCCGCCAGGGCTGAGGCCAGACCCCTGGGAACCCTCTTCCCATCCTTTCGATGATATAAGACAATGCCTGTAAAAATCCCGCGAATCCGCCCGAATCCCACCGTCTTTTTTGCCTGGGTTTCGGGTGATTTCTTTTTCTCCAGGTTCTCTCAAGTTTCGGTTGACATTCCACGTTGAGAATGGTATACTACCCTTTGTACAATAAAGTAGGAAGGTTCCGCCTGCCTCACCTCTGCGCTTGGGCGACAGAGGTTTATAAGGTAACATCATCGCTCCCATGGAGGGGGTGTTGGTTTGCCTGTCGTGCGGATACCTTTCGAAAGGTATCCATTTTTTATGTTCCTATTTCAGAATTGGAGGTGCGTCTATCATAGCTCACACGGCTCATCAAATCAACGAGGAAATTCACGACAAGGAAGTGCGCCTGATCTCCGCCCAGGGTGAACAGCTCGGTATCATGCCCCTGGCCGAGGCCATGGCCAAGGCCGGCGACGCCGACCTGGACCTGGTGAAGATTTCTCCCAACGCCGTCCCCCCCGTCTGCAAGCTCATGGACTACGGAAAGTATCGCTTTGAGCAGACCAAGCGGGACAAGGAGGCAAAGAAAAACCAGCGGATTGTTGAGATCAAAGAAGTGCGTATGTCCCCGGGAATCGACGTCAATGATTTCAATGTCAAGGTCCGCAACGCCCAGCGCTTCCTGGCCGATGGCAACCGGGTCAAGGTTGCTGTTCGCTTCCGTGGCCGGGAAATGGCCCATACCGACATCGGAAAGCGTCTGCTGGAAAAATTCGCAGCCGACTGCGCCGAGGTGGCGACCATGGACAAGGAGCCCAAGCTGGATGGACGTCACATGACCATGTTCCTGTCCTGCCGGCAGAACAAAGAGACCAAAAAGTAAAATCTTACAAAGGAGTTTTCCGCCATGCCTAAAATCAAAATTAAAACCCACAGCGGCGCCAAGAAGCGTTTTAACCTGACCAAAAACGGCAAGGTCAAGCGCGCACACGCCAATAAACGCCATATCCTGAACAAGAAAACCACCAAACGGAAACGCGGCCTCCGCGCCGGCGCTTATGCGGACAGAACCAATGAGGCCGCCATCAAGCGCATGATCCTGTATAAATAATTTTTTACCACAAGACATAGGAGGCTAACATACCATGGCAAGAGTGAAAGGCGCGATGATGACGCGCAAGAGAAGAAATAAGATCCTGAAAATGGCAAAGGGCTACTGGGGCGCCAAGTCCAAGCACTTCAAGATGGCCAACGAGCAGGTCATGAAGTCCCTGACCTACGCCTATGTGGGCCGCAAGCAGAAGAAGCGCAACTTCCGCCAGCTGTGGATCACCCGGATCAGTGCCGCCTGCAAAATGAACGGCATGAATTACTCCAACTTCATGCACGGCCTGAAGCTGGCCGGCGTGGAGATCAACCGGAAGATGCTGGCAGAGATGGCCGTCAACGACAAGGCCGCCTTCACCGCGCTCACCGAGCTGTCCAAGGCAAAGCTGGCATAAATACTCCATTCATTCACGGCCCGGGTCACCCGGGCCGTGTTTTTATCAAAAAGTACAGCCCTCCAGAAAGGAGGGCTGTACTTTTTTCGTCGGTTCCATGTGGAGACCTCTGTGTCAAAGGATGCTGTACCGGTTAAACACCTGGAGCAGCTCCTCGGTGGAGGTAGCCTCCTTTTCTTTTCCCGCCCGATCCAGCACAATGGTCCCATGGTCCAGCATCAGCAGGCGGTCTCCGTACTCCACCGCGTAGCGAAGGTTGTGGGTGACCATCATGGCCGTCAGACCCTTCTCCCGGACCACTTTGCCGGTGAGCTCCATAATGGTCTCCGCGGTCTTGGGGTCCAGCGCCGCGGTGTGTTCATCCAGGATTAGAAAGTTCAGGGGGGTCATGGTGGCCATCAGCAGGGCCACCGCCTGGCGCTGGCCGCCGGAGAGGGCCCCCATTTTCACGTCCAGTTTATCCTCCAGGCCCAGCCCCAGGGCCGCCAGTTCTGCCCGATACGCGTCAATCCGCTTCTTGTTCACCCCAAACCCCAGGCCAAATCGTTTCCCCTTGTTGTCCGCCAGGGAGAGGTTCTCCAGCATGGTCAAATTGGGACAGGTGCCCAGGGAGGGATTCTGATATACTCGGCCAATGGTGGCGTACCGCTGGAAATCCTTCTGCTTTCGGATGCTTTTTCCATTCACCAGCACGTCTCCCCCGTCCAGTGGGATGGACCCGCAGAGGATATTCAGCAGAGAGGTCTTTCCAGAACCATTGCTGCCCACGATAGAGACAAACTGGCCGTCCTCCACCGTGAGATTGAACCGGTCAAACAGGGTCAGCTCCGTCACCGTTCCCGCATTGTAGATTTTGGTCATATCCCGCAGCTCAAGCATGGATGATCTCCTCCCCTTTGCGCCCTGCGATCACCAGCACCAGCAGGAAGAGGGCGGCGGTGATAAACTTCAGCATGTTGGCCGGCAGGCCCGCGTTGATGGCAATTTGAATGCAGAACTTATATAGAATGCTCCCCAGCAGCACCGCTGTGGTCCCCTGGGGGGTGGCCAGGAACCGCAGGCCCCTGACCTTCCGCAGGCTCTGGGAGACCTTGGACCGGGTGAAAAAGCGGATGAGAGAAATTCCAATGATGACGGTAGCCAAGCCAAAAACCACCTGCCCAATGCCCATGACTGCGGAATAGCTGCGCTGCTCCTGGCACAGAACCCCGCCGCAGAGGGCCACCAGGGCGTTGGCAATGACCACGCCCAGCACTTTCATGTTGCCCTTATTCTGGGCCAGGGTGGTCACCAGGGTCCCATTGTCCCCCACCGCTCGGAGCAGCAGCCCGGACTTGGTGCGGAAGTAGAGGTCCAGCAAGAGCTTCACCACCACCGCCAGTACCAGGGCCACAATGAGCTTCCGGGCCGACAAGGTCAAGTCTCCCAGCAGCGCCATCACCGGCGCGGAGGTAAAAATGGTATCCACCGCCCGCTCCACAGTCACATTGGAACCGGCAATGAGCAGGTTCACCGAGGACAGCGCGGTCATGGTGATGATGCCGGCCAGCAGGTCCCGAACCCCCAGACGCACGTGGATCAGGCCCGTGCACAGCCCGGCCAGGGCGCCGGCTCCCGCCGCGCACAGCAGGGTGAGCCAGGGGTCCACCCCGCCCAGCAGAAGGATGGCCGTCACCGCCGCCCCCAGAGGGAAGCTGCTGTCCACCGTCAGGTCTGGAAAGTCCAGCACAGAATAGGTAATATACACGCCGTAAGACAGCAGGGCATAGATCAGGCCCTGGGTCAGCGTGGAGACAATCAAGTCCGACATACGGTCCTCCTCCTTTGGTTGGGGTCCTCAAACTCAGGCGGTCGCACCCACCTCTTCCGCCTCCTGGGCCAGGTCATCCGGCAGGGTGATGCCCATCTGGGCCAGGGCGTTGCTGTTGACATACAGGGAGTAGTTCTCAATCACCTCATAGGGCAGGTCCTGGCAAGTGGCCTCTCCGGTGAGAATTTTTGCCGCCATCTTTCCCGTCTGGATGCCCAGCTGGACATAGTCCAGGCCGGCACCGGCCACACACCCCAGCTTCATCTGCTCAATTTCAGAGCCGTACACAGGAATGCCCGCCTCATTGGTCTTTTCCAGAATGGAGCCCAGCACCCCCACCACATTGTTGTCGGTGAGGTTGGAGAAGCAGTCCACCCCTTTTGCAATCAGGGTATCCACCGCCTGGGTGACCTCAGACTGGGCCGTGACCCCCACAGACGCAATGGTAAACCCATACTCCGCCGCCTTCTCCTCATAGACCTTGACGGAATACACCGAGTTGGCCTCGCTGGTGGTATAGACAATGCCGATGGTCTTGGCCTCCGGCTGGAGTGCCCGGATGAGCTCCAGCTGTCCCTCCACCGGGAGCACGTCAGAGGTGCCGGTGATATTGCCGCTGTCCAGCTTCGCCCCCACAGGGTCGGTGATGGCGGTGAAGACCACGGGAATGTCCTTGTCTTCCGCCGCGGCATAGCAGGCGGTGGCGGAGGGGGTGGCAATTCCCACCATCAGGGCCGCATCCTCCGCGGAGAAAGCCTGGGCAATCTGAATGGCCATGTTGTCGTCAAAGCTGGCGTTCTGGTAGTCAATCTGGTAGTCCTTCCCCTCTTTCAGTCCGGCCTTCCCCAGGCCCAAGAGGAAACCTTCCCGGCAGTTGTCCAGGGACCCATGCTGTCCGTACTGGCTGATGCCGATGATGGGGACGTCTCCGCCAGACGCGCCTGTGTCGTCGTGGTCTCCGCCAGAGGAACTGCCACAGGCGGCCAGTGCCAGAATCATGGTCAGGGACAGGGCTCCGCAGAGCAGTTTTTTCAGGTTTTTCATGTTGATCTTCTCCTTTTGATTTGAGTTCGATGGTGGTGAGGGTCTCTTTGTCAAATCATGGGACAACAAAAAAAGCCCTGTTCCATTCGTTTGTTCTAACGAAATGGGACAAGACTGAATTCCTGCGGTACCACCCAAATTGACGCATTGCGCCCGCTCTTTTCACGTACCATCATACGTGCCGCCCGGATAACGGGTGCGGTCCCCGTCGGCCACTACTACCCCATTGCCGGGGGTTCGCTCCGCCCTCATAAGTCCATTCCCTCCTCCCCGTCCCGCCGCGCTCTCACCATCCGCAGCTCTCTGAAGGGCAAAAGAAAGAGGTACTACTCTTATTCACTGGTTTGGAATTTTTAACTTGTCTGTATCATAGCACTTCCCTCCGGCGCCGTCAAGTCTCTCTTTTCCACAAAACCCCGCCGTTTTTTTCCGTCTCTTTCTCCGCTGCCTCCGAAGCCCCCTGTCCCCGCCTCACGCCAAAGGCTTGCACCGGCGAGGAAATCCTGCTATGATCCCTGTGTGGGGATAAAAACACATTCCGGTTGGTAGTCCGGAAGCGGCTCGACCGTCAGTAACCTGCCTCCTTGGTTGTCCCTTCCCCATAGGAACCCAAAAAGGAGGAACCCAAATGAAACCGGCAGTTTCCACCCTCACCATCTCCTTCGAGGCCCCCTTCTGGGTGGGGCTTTACGAACGGGAAGAGGAAGGCCTGTACCAGGTCTGCAAGATTCCCTTTGGGGCAGAGCCCAAGGACTATGAGGTCTACGCCTTTCTCCAGCGGCATTGGAAAGACCTGACGTTCTCCCCACCCCTTCCCGCCGGCACCGTGCCCCGGACGCGGATCAATCCCAAACGGCTCCAGCGGGAGATCCGAAAACAGCTCCAGGCCCCTGCCATCGGCACCAAAGCCCAGCAGGCCCTGCAGCTGCAACACGCCCAGCGGGTCCAGACCCGGAAGGAGACCGCCCGTCAAAAGCGAACCCAGGCCCAGCACCGCCGGGCCGCCCTGCGCCGGGAGAAACACCGGGAAAAACACCGGGGCCATTGAAGCGGACCGCCCTGCGGAGTCTGA
>OLOZ01000098.1_pt1 | contig 96167 bp, 94 predicted proteins | sample 1673021 | NCBI WGS metagenome assembly OLOZ01 (sample SAMEA3136747, study PRJEB25190) | human gut metagenome | biome: human gut; feature: human-associated habitat; material: faeces | place: Austria | collected 2013 | reverse complement strand
GGAGAGGGTATTACTAGCAACCCCCGGTCATTAAGATAAAGATTTGATGCCCCCCCTACTCATCAACAACTGAAAAATTCTAGTCATGCAACAACTAAAAAAGTTTTGGCTGGAGAAGGACTTTGGCTAACTAGTCGTGTACTAGTTTGTTTACTAATTCCAAAACTTATTACAATGGAGACAACAATTGTTACAGCGAATGTTATTCGCAATGCTGAGACTGGTACTAGAGTGATTAACCTTGCTACATCTGAGGAGTTTGAGTTCTTAGATAGAGCAAATGCTTTTGCTCATGGCAAACGTAAGATGCTCAACATTAGTATGAAGCAGTTTATGCACTTCATCAATGAAGCAAACAGTGATATTGCTGATGATGTCGCATTTACTCTTATGGCTACTGACCCTACTGATGCACAGATTGAGGATATTCTCATGGGTGCTAAAGTGGATATTGAGCAGACTGAGCGTAGTGCTGGTGAACAGTACACTGATGGCAATGGTCAGAATGTTATTGCTATTTATGATTCTATTCATATTAGCAAGTTTGATTTGCTCAGTGTTTCTGCTGTTGGTCGTTTTGCTCTAGATTATGATGGTGATACTACGACTTATGCTACTTGCAAAGCTCGTAGAGTTGCTTGGACTGCTACTCGCAAGAGTTTACGTTAATATGGTTGCTGCTCTAGCTTAGGCTAGAGTGGCTTCTCATGTTGCTACTAGTCAACAAGAAAGAACAAGTACTCGACAAGAACTAAAAAGGTCTTGTCAACAAGAACAAAAAAGGTTTTGATGTGGAAATGCCTTATAGTGAAAGTAAGCGTTCTACTGCTAATAAAAGTATTAATAAAAATAAGGAGAACTTATTATGAATAACAAAATTGAGCTTCTTAAAGCTATGGTTAATAAACCAATTAAGGTTGAGATTAAAGATAATCTTAGTCTTGTTAGTAAGCGTTATATTTATTCTGTTGGTACAGATTCTTGTGTAGTTACTAGAGAATATGTTAGTGACTATATAAGACCTGCTGATAGAGATAGTAATTTTAAAACTATTAAATATGCTGATATTAATGGAATTAGAATTACAGCTTAATAATATTGATTATGAGGATATTTATGATAATATTGATGATTATGAATATCCTTATAATCATGTGAATAGGAACGATTTGTAGGTATAACATTAACGCGCACGCACGTACACGCACGCACATGTTTATATAAAAAATAAATAAATATATTATAACGTAGTTATATATATTTATTTTTTATATAAACTTAGTCGAAGCTAGAACGTAGTGAAAGCTGAGGTGTTATTGTACTTACTAGTAATAACTATAAAACAAATAAAGATATGAATAAACAATTAGTACAAGATATTATTACAGCAGGTAATAAAGCTATAGATAGTGTAGTTGTAAGATATACTGTTGATACTGAAGTTAATCGTTATTATAGTTATAATGAACTTTATTATGATGATAATCATATAGAGTTTACTGATGACTATGATAATAAGATAACTTTATCTTATGAAGATATTATTGGTATTAGAGTAGGTGATGTTTAGAATGTAATTCAATGTGTAACTGAAGGTGAGAAAGTTAAAGATAGTGTTGCTGAAACAGTCCCACTTTCTCATCTTCTTTAAATTAATAATACTCATGATTATACTATTAATATCGCTTATAATTATTCTATTTGTTATTATCATTATTGATGTTATTCTTTATGATTATGATGTTTCTTATCGTACTCATAAAATACTTAGATATACATCATATTTTATTATGCTTGCAATTCTAATAGTAGCATTAATTGCTTGTGTAACAACTAGTAATAGTAATTATAAATCTACTTCAACTATTCCTATAGTTACTCCTATACTATTACCTATTCATTAGTATAGTGCTTTTCAAGTATATAATACTACTATAACTAATACTCGAATGTTTAACTTTTAAACTTATTAATGTTATGAATATAGACTTATTTAAATATATACTTAAACTATCAGTTATACCTATGTTGTTTTTAAGTTTATTACTTATTACTCATGGTACTGATGATAATATAAGTATTATAAATATCATTGGTTTTATACTACTTATTATAAGTGGTAGTTATATAATTGTTGATGCTAAAAATAATAAAGATGAATAAGTAAATAAATCTACAACTCTTATGTTGTTAATATTAGTAGCTACTACTGTTAGTGGCACTATTAGTTTAGTTAATGCTGTTACAGCTAATACTAAACTACGTAAAGAAGTTAAAGCTTATAAAGCTTATTATAATGCTAGACTTCCCATTTCCAAAATAAATTTTTGTTCAATTACTAGTACGGTCTGTGAAGATAGTACTAGTTTAATTAGTAATCGTGTTAATTAACAATATTATAAACATTTTAATTATTTAAATTATGGACACAAAGAAAGTTATTAGCCAGCTGATGGCAGTTGAGACTAACAATGTAGTCAAGGATTTAGTAGTACGTAACATTAATGTTACTGAGTGTGAAACTTATAATAGAGTTGCTATTACTCTTGATAAACCAGTTAAAGCTATGGTTGCTCAAGAAGATGGTAGTTATGTTGAAGGTGAAAGCAATATCATCTTCGTTGGTAATTATTCTATTGTTGGTGCTCTTAGAGAGAATGAGGATGTAGCATTTGCTGGTAATCATTTGATTAAGCATCCTCAAGCTCTTAATGTAGTTCTTAGTGGTGCTAAAATTAACATCATTCAAGAAGCTGTAACTGCTGGACAGGAATATACTAATCCATTTAGTAATAATGTTACTCCTACAGTGGTTCAGCATGATAGTTTTTATAATCATGTGTTTAATATTCGTCTTAGTGCTTTTGGTCTTAAAATGCTAGACAAATTAGCAGAGAAGATGATGTTTGGTGACATTTAATAATTATAAGTAGTAGTGCTAGAAATAGTACTACTACTATTTATTAATTTAATAAGGAGAACTTATGTGTACAAGATACTATTTTGTAAGTAGTAAACTTAAAGAACGTGCTGATGGAAGTCTTATGATTTCTACTAGTATGGGTCTTAATCATGCTAAGAAAATTGCTAAGTCTAGATTTAAGACTTATGGTTATAAAGGTAGAATAGTTAATATTCATCCTTTTAATGTTAAGAGTGCTAGTATTGCTTGAAATAATAGTTAATCTAGCCGCCCCGTAGAAGATGTGATAGATTAAATTCATTATCTTTGCATTGTAATTAATAATAATAGTTATGATACAAGATAATGAATTTGATTATAATGCTCAAGACATTGACGCATTCTGTACTAGTCATGATATTGATGATTATGACTTATTTGGTGAAATTATGGTTGGTGATGATGCTAACTATGATGAACTTAGTGATAATATATTATACGAATAATTAAAACATAAGAGAATTATGAAAGAAAAAGAATTAAGTTCTGCTAATAAGTGTCGTAGAACTAAACTTAGTAAAAAGAGTGTTGAAGAACTTATAAGTATTATTCTTCGTAAAGATGATACTGAACGTAAGTCAAGTAAGACTATTGATACTTATAAAAAGCTCCAGCTTACTAATGAAAAGAGAATTGAAATTCTTAAAGATTCTCTTGATAAGAGTGAGGAGATTCAGAGCAATCAAGAAAAAACTATTGCTGCTCTTAATGCAACAATAGATAATAAAGATAAGCATATTGCTACTATTGAAGAGCACAATAAAGCTCTTTATGATAGAATTGATTATCTTGAAAAGACTATTAGAGCACGCAATAAAGAAGCACGTATATTATTTGCTATTATTGTTGCTCTTGTAATTAGTATTATTATTCTATTTTTTATATAAAGACTGGTGTTTTACAAGTGTGTAAAAACGTATTCATAAATTTATTCAAAGAATATGCCACTATTGCTTGTGAAAGTAATAGTGGTTTTTTAATTTTTAATAGATGCAATTATGGAAGAAAATGTTATAACTGGTATTGTAATTGCTGGTAATATATACAATATTATGGCTAATGGGGTTAAGTGTCCTCAATGTGCTGTAAAAGACCTTTGTCTTAAAGGTAAATTAGGTAATAAAGTACAATTTGATTGTGCTAGTATTCATCTTGAAAAAGTTTCATGATATGAGTAAAGATAGAACTAAACTTCCTGATGCTCCAAGTACTATTACTCTTAGTGATGATGTACTTGATGATATTTACTCTGATATGCAGGCTGACCAAGCAATTATGCTTGAGCAGTCCGGTCTTTATGATGAGTAAATTCAAATTTGATGTAATTTCCTAGGTTTTATAGCTCTCAATTAATTTAGCTGATAAATTTATCGGCAAATTAATTTGAGGGCTTTATATCGCAAAATAAAATATTAAATAAAATGATAGTTGTAACACAAAGTCAACTTAGGAATAAAGACACTGAAGCTATAATACTTTTACGTAATGAAATTAAAGCTAAGTTTAATACTAATGCTATTGATTATTTTATTATAAGTGCTGTAGCTGAAATTCTATACAATAAGTTTAAGCATAAGAAACATGATATAATATATCATACAGTTGTTTCTTATGAAGGTAATAATAAACCATTTAAAATAAGAATTAATTATGTCAGTAATGAAAAAAAGAAAAATTAATAAGCATAAAGAATTTGCTATTGGTACTAAGATTGAGTATAATAATAAATTATATGAAGTAGTTAAAAGTAATACTTGTGAGAATTGCTCTATTAGTTCATTTTGTAGTGCTTCTGATAATTATGTATCATCATTATTGATACCTAGAGATAAATTACTTAGTACATTCGGTAAATGTTCTGCTATTGATAGAACTGATGGTACATCTGTAGTATTTAAAGAAATTCCTAAAGATGATTCTAAAGATGAATACTATAAGGTTTTACCTTTATGGGTATATAATAATCCTACTCAATTAAGACCTATAGAACTTGTTTTACCTAATGGTCATGAAATTGACGTAGAATCTAGTGATTTATCTAAAGGTATTATTCGTTTTAAACGTAAATGGTTAACAATAGAAGAAATGTATAAATTAAAGCCTATTGTTACTTGTGAATATGTTATTCCATCTACTGTTATAAATGCATCAAATCGTAAGAAAATAGTTTCTTTAGCTAATCTTATGGATATTGCTAGATACTTTAATGGTGATTGGAATTATAATGATAATAGTGATGAATGTGGTTATATAATAGCTTATGATAAAACTAAAATAACAGATGATAGTTATCAAGTTGTTCATATTAATTCTGATACAGATATGTATTTTGGTAATATTATGTTTAAAAATGAAGCTGATGCACAATATGTAATAGATAATCCTAATTTTAGAGAAGTTCTTGATAATATATTTAAAGTATAAAAAGAAGAAATGATAGACTATGATACTATGTAATAGTTGTCTTACAAGACGCTGTTGTGCATCTGATTTTGGAGAAGTTATAAAATGTAATCGTTATGTTGATAAAAAAGACTTTTATAAACATTCTTCAAGACGTACAGGTTATATTATTCCTTATAACTTTTCTCTTAATACTCGTAGAGGTTTTAGAACTATATATTATCTTATGAAATTAAGTCAGCATGATATGACTACTGTAATTAAAGATATAATTGCTGTTAGACATGCTGGTATTAATTTCATACTTAATGTATATGATAAGTTAGAAAAGGAAAATAATTGTATGCTAACTTCTCTACGGGGAGGCTAGAGTAATTAAGTTCTGCTAAGTGTAGTAATACGGCTTATGGTGCGAAACCAAGCAGAACTTCTAATATTAATAATTAAAACAAAATAGTTATGGAAATAGAAGATATTAAAGAAGAAACTGTTTCTTATTTTCTTAAAGAAGCAGAGACTGCTCATAAAGACTATAATAATAAAATTAAGAATTTAACTAATAAGTTCTTTAAAGATAACAATATTCCTCTTAAAGTAGGAGATAGAGTTATGGTTATTAATGGTAAAGTAGGAACTATTGTAAGTCTTCATACTGAATCTTACAAATATATTCGTTATTATAAATATATTCCTATGATAAAAGTCGAGCTTGATGAAAATAAAGACTTAGAATATATTGCAGCTCTTAGTAATATAAAGAAAATATAATCATCTTATTGATGAAGTAATAATAGTATTAATTAATTAAACTTTTTGTAAAATGAAAAAACATGATGAAAGAAAGGATTTAAAGTGTGTATCAAAAGTAGCTGGGATTAATGGTAATCGTATCATTGTTCCAATAGATGCTGTAATTGGTATTCACACTTGGGGTAGAATTGACTTCTTAGTTCATTATTGTGGTTACATTCTTTATCGTGCTAAAAACGTTAAAGCTAGTAATCTTAATTTTGAAGATGCTACTGTAAGTGCTAGAGAAGCTAAGAAGATTAAGAAAGAACATAAACTAACAAACAAGAAGAAATGAATGTAGATTATTCTAAGCTTAAATTTGTTTTTAAGCCTAAAGCTTCTACTAAACGTAGAGCACCAACTGTACTTCCTAATAAGAAGTTAACTAAATTAGTTCCTGGTCAAGTTATTCAAGATGAACAAGGTAATTTTACTGTTCGTATTAAGTACTTTGATTATATTAATAGACTTACCAAAGATACTAATATAAGTGATGTAGGTAAAGATGGAGTAACTCTTCCTTTTACTGAAGATTCTTATGATTTAACTAAATGTGAACGTATATTCACTAGAATTGGTCAAAGAAATAGACAATACATTAGTTTACTTCTTAGTGAAAGTGATAGAATATTCAAGAAAGCAGACCCTAATCGTTATGTACCTTTTTGTCATAACTGGATTTGTTCTTGTTGGATTGTTAGAATTGATGGTAAACTTTATGCTAAATTCAATAGAATTTTAACTCTAGTTGGTCATGATTATAATGTTAAACATTTAATAGATGATGAGGAGGATATATAATGAGTAATACTGATGAATTTACTATAAATACTCCTAATAAAAATAGAGCTAAAAAGTTTACTTTTACTGATGACCAAACAAAAGCTTATAATGGACTTATTAAGTTTATTAATGAACCTTATAATCCTAAAGATTTTAAGCGTGCTTTGATTGGTCCTGGTGGTACTGGTAAAACTTTTCTTCTTAAAGCTTTACTTCAAGATTGTAACATACCATTCTCTGAAATAGGATTAAGTGCTCCAAGTCATAAAGCTTGTAGAGTTCTTAAAAATAGTATTAGAGGTACTCATTGTAATGTTAATACTATTCAATCTGATTTTGGTTTTAAACCTAATTATGATATTGAAAAGTTTGATATTAATAATGTTACTTTTGCTTCTTATGGTCGTATAAAGATTGAAGATTATCGTCTATATATAGTAGATGAGAGTTCTATGCTTAATCGTAGTCTTATTACTTATATTGATAAGATGATGAAGAAGTATAGTATTAAACTTATACTGTGTGGGGACGACTGTCAAATCCCCCCTGTAAATGAGAGAGATAGTTATGCTTTTAAAGGTGTTCAATCTTTTAAGCTAACTCAAGTTGTACGACAAGATGAAGATAATCCTATAAGAACTCTTACTGAACTTCTTCGTGGTGATGTTTATAATGGAACTTTTAACTTCCTAAATTACATATCTCGTAATCGTAGTAAATTTGATAATACTATGACTAAAGGATTTGTAGTTTGTAATTCTGCTCAATTTCAGCAAGAAGTTGTGAAACAATTTAGTGATGAATCAATTACTCATAATACTGATTATGTCAAAGTTATATCTTATACTAATAAAGCTGTTTCTAATTGGAATAAATTTATTAGAGAAAGTATAATTAAAGACAGTGAAAAATCTGTTATTACTAAGAATGATTTGATTACTTCTTATGTCACTATTGTAGACCAATTTAATGATGCGATTATTCAGAATAGTGAAGATTATATTGTAAAAGAGATAGCTAACTATACTCATCCACAATATGAGCTTAAAGGTTTCATGGTTAAATTTCAAGCTGTATTTGGTGGTCAAGTTACTTCTCCATTATTTATTATAGACCATAGAGATAAATATACTATGTCTATGTATTGTAAGATTGCTGATGATTTAATTCAACAAGCTAAAAATGCTCGTAGAGATATTCGTGCTTCTAAATGGAAAGATTATTATAAGTTTAAAGAATCTTGTCTTCTTCTTGTTAATATTGGTAGACCTGATGGTTCTATTCTTTATTATAGAGATTTAGATTATGGTTTTGCTATTAGTAGTCATAAGTCTCAAGGCTCAACTTACAATGTAAGCATGGTAGATGTTATGGATATTGTTTATGATAAATATGGTAGACCTTACCCTAACGCTAGCGATATTAATAAGCGGCTTTATGTTGCTGTTAGTAGAGCTAAAGAAAAAGTGTATTTGAGATATGGATATTGATAATAATAGCTTTGTTAGACTAGTTCAAGTTCTTAAACAAAAAGAACAAGATGTAGCTAGAATTAAAGATACTATATCAAATGGTATTCTTGATGAAAATGATTTGAACCTTGGTGATACTGTAAAGTTAACCAAAAAAGATAATAGTCGTACTGTTATTGGTACTCTCTTAGATGCTACTATTGTTATTATTGATGATAATTATCATAAAGGTGTTGTTGTTCGTCCTGATTATGTTTACGAAAGTGTCGAGTTTTCGTTGGCAGAATGGAATATTGAAGTGATACCAAATTCATCAGATGACAATTTTGTTGAGTTTTAAGCAATTTGAATAGTTTAGTCGATTAATTAATCACGAAAATTATTTGATGCGCTTAAATTGAAAATTAAAATATTAAATAAAATGTGTAATACAAATAATAGTTCTTCTTTTAGTGAACGTGTAAAACGTTACATTAATAGAAAAGATGAAATAGAAGCTGAATATAAGAGTAAAATGAAAGCTCTTAATGAAGAAGCAAGTGCTGATATTCTTGCTAATTGTCCTATTAAAGTTGGTGATGTTTATGTAACTGAATCTAATAATGCTTGGGGTATTAAACGCCAGTATTATAAAGTTGCTAAAATTGAACCTAATGTTAATGGTTCGGTTGATGTTTATGGTTATAAACGTAAGCTAAATAAAACTTGGGGTAAACGTGATAATATATTCATGTTTATAGCTTCTATGTATAATAATTATAATGTTGAACATTATGATAAAGTAGAAAATTATGTTGAACCTAGTAAAGATTAATTGATTATGAAAAGAAGTGATAAAATTAAAGCTCGTAAGCGTATTGAAAATGGTTGTGACTTTCCTAGTCTTATGACTATTAGTAAATACCCTGGAAATACTTTTGGTTATTATCGCAAATGGTAAATAATTATGATTCCTAAAGTGTGTGATAATTGTGCTTTAGGTATGTTTAATACTAAGTGCAAATGTCTTGATGGTGTTGGTAATCCAATGTCAGGTATGATTATTGTTGTACCTAATGTTGATTATAATGCTTATAAGAATAGAGGAATGACATTTAGTAAGTATGTGGGAATAGTAAAGGAAACTATCACGTCTCTTACGGGGGGTCTAGAACAACTAGACCCTTATATTGTTCCTCTTATTCGTTGTAAGCTTGATGAACGTTGTCCTGTAAATCAATATATAGCTAATAGATGTATGCTTCATACATTTGCTGATATTAGAATTAATAATATCAAGAAGATAATGCTTCTTGGTAATGCTGCTACTAATTTTGGTTTTGATATTACTAAAGGTAAAGATAAACTATATTATATAGCTCCTTTTGTTTACAGTACAAATTACTCTCCTTTTATTAAGTTTATAGATGATAATAAATACGATGAATTTCGTAATCGTCTAGTTAAATGGCTTACTGCTAGTAAAGATAATAATTATAATGGAATGGAAATAGTAAAAGTAATAAATGATTCATAGTTTAGCTGTAGATTTGGAAGTCTTTGAAAATATGATTTCATTTACTTTTGTAGATGTTAGAGATTATCTTGATAAATTTGCAGATTGTAAAGGTGCTTTAACTGATACTTTAACAGTTGAAGAAATTAAATCTAGACTTGATAGTGTAAAGAGTTGGATATTTTATGTTACTGATACAGATGATTCACAGATGTTAGAGTTGATAGACTTCTTTGAGAAGATGCGTCCTATAACTAAAGATGATGGTACTGTAGACAGATATGATTTATTTGGCTATAACAATCAAGCTTATGATGATATGATGACTAGAGCTTTTCTTATGTATTGGAATCGTTTTGATACTAGTAAACAACTTTGTTCATTTCTTAAAGAAGTGAATAATAAACTAATATCTCTACAAGATGATAAAGATGCTTTATGGAATGACCCTTTACTGAATGTTATTCGTAAGTATAGATTACCTTATGTAACTGTTGATTTGTTTAAAGTTTATGCTCTTAATTCTGCTGGAGTAAATGTAGATAAAGATACTGGTGAACGTAAGAAGTATGGTAAAAGTTTAAAGCAAGTTAGTATTAATCTTAAATGGTATAATCTTCTTGATTTTAAGCTACCTCCAATAGATGATGAAGAAGGTGATGTATATAGGAAAAAAGATGAATATAAAGGTATGACAAATGAACAATTAAATCATTTGTTTACTGCTGATTTTGATAGGTATCTTATGCCTAAATATATAAAACCTATGCTTCATTATAATAAGAATGATGTATTTCTTGTTTGTGAGATAGCTAGACAAAAACCTGATGAGATTAAACTTAGATATAGTCTAGGTCATGCTTTTAAACTTAATCTTTTATGTAGTGCTAGAAGTAATATTGCTGATAAACTTCTTAATAAGTTCTATTCTGAACGTAGTGGACTTAAAGAAGATGCTTTTAAAAATCTTCGTACTCAAAGAACTGCTTTATCGTTTAAACGTATTATATTTCCTCATATTAAGTTTAAGACTAAACAACTTCAAGATTTACTTGAAGAAATGAAGAAAGTTGTAATATATAGAACTAATAAAGATAGTTTTGTACGTGAAATAGATTTTTATGGTACAACATATACTTTAGCAACAGGAGGTATTCATACTCAAGATAAACCTGTAATACTTAAAAGTACTGATAAATATGTTTATGTTCATCATGATTATACATCCTACTACCCGAGTATAATGATTAGTTATGAAGTAGTACCTGAACATCTTAATACTAAGGTGTTTGTAAACATGGTAGATTACTTTAAACAGACACGTGTTAAGTGTAAACATACTAAGGATGAAGATGGTTTTGTAGTTCCTGGTGTACATAATAAACTTGCAGCTGAAGCATTAAAGATTGTAATCAATGCTATTTATGGCAAATATGGTTATGAAAATTATTGGCTTTATGATAGACTTGCACAAATGAGAGTTACTATTAATGGTCAGTTAATGACAATGACTCTTTGTGAATCTCTTGAACTTGCTGGAATACATGTTGTTAGTGCTAATACAGATGGTATCGTTATAAAACTTCCTTATGATAAAATTGATGTTTATAATCAAATTTGTAAGGAATGGAATGAGACTAATAAAATGTCTGCTGATGATGAACATTATAAGATGCTTGTTAGTCTTAATGTGAATAACTATTTTGATATTCAAAGTAACGATAAACTTGAATATAAAGGTGCTCTTGACCCAAAGCAGTATATCAAAGACCTTAAAAAAGGTTATGATATGCCTATTGTAGCTACTGCTGTATTTGAGTACTTTGCTCATGGTGTATCTGTAATGGAAACTCTTCGTAATCATAAAGATATTCTTGATTTTTGTAAAACTCAAAATGTTGGTAAACAGTTTGAAGTTGTTTATGAAAAAGTAGTAGATGGAAAACGTGTTGAAGTTCGTAGTCAACCTCATGTTCGTTTCTATGTATCTACTAGAGGAGTTGTGATTATGAAAGAGCATAAACTTACTGGTAAACGTAGTGTACTAGCTAGTGGAAAGCCAGTTCAAATTCTTAATTTACTTGATGATAAAGATATTAGTGAGCGTAATATAGATTATGCTTATTATTATGAAGAAGCTTATAAGATTATTAATCCTATTAAGCTTGGAATAAGTCCTAATCAGAAAGGTAATGCAAAGAATAAAACTCTTAGTGGAAAAGCTCTATTAAAAAAGAACTTTGGTATGTATAATAGTTTATTTGATAATGAAGAAGAATAATGACAGAAGAACAAGTTTATTTAAATGCTGTTGATGCTTGGAGATTAAATAAAGGAATAGGTACTTTTGTAATACCTGCTCCTTTTGATGCTCTAAGACCTCTGCTTTATATTCTTCCACAACTTTACAATAAGTCTCCTACGACTAACGTTATTGTTATTGTGAAAGATTTTGCAGATAGAAGTAGTATTGAAAGTTATCTAACTACTTTGAACAATGAAGTATGGAATAATTCTTTTCGTACTGTAATACATAATGGAAGTCTTAGGATTTTAACTACTGAATATGCTGCTGAACATATTAATGATTATAGTCCTTTACTGACTATAATTTATAATCCTAGTATATTTCATTTTGTACATATAGCTATGATAGAAAAGTCTAAGTTTAATCTAGTAATTCTTAGTAAACTACTAGATAATAAAACTATGGATGATTTCTATACTGTTGTTCCTAGTATTGGTAACTTTAGTCAAAATGTTATTGATGAAGTTAGAACTAACCGCCCCGTAAAAGAGTGTTTGGTAGGGTTAACTATAACACCTGATACTGAACTAGATAAAGAAATGAACTATTATAATAGGGAAATTTCTACTGCTCTAGCTATATTTGGTAACTTTGATAATATCAAGTATGCTAGATTGGGAAATAGTGACACTAATTGTTCTAGTATGATGATATGTGATGCTATTGCTCGTACTAATGGTTGGGATAATCATTTAGATATGTCTTCAGAATTTAATAGAGACATAGATAAATTGTATAGTCCTTCTGCTATTAAAGAACGTGCTGATAGTATTTATAATATTATTAGAGAACGTAGTACTAAACTTGCTAGTTCTAAAGATAAACTTAATTATATCTTAGATATAGTCAATGATAATTTAGACAAGAATATACTCATTATAAATAAGTATGGTGAATTTGCTAATCTTGTTACTGATTATCTTAATGATAAATCTGGTAAAAGGATTTGTGCTAATTGCCATGATAAAGTAGATAATGTTCCTGCTGTAGATGATTATGGAAATCCTATTCTTATAAAAAGTGGTCCAAAGAAAGGTCAACCTAAACTTCTAGGTGTTATTGCTCAAAAGAAACTTGCACAGAAACTTATGAATAGTCATAAGATAAATGTAATTTCTTGTGGTGCTTCGCCTAATAAATCTTTAGATGTTGATATTGATTTAGTTATAATCACTTCTCCTCTATGTGATACTATTGAGAGCTATTTCTATAGGCTTTCTAAGGTTCATTTCAGTAATGAGGTACTATTATATACCTTATTCTATAGAAACACGTTAGAGGAGAAAAAACTAGAAGATAGGACTGTTCCAGCCAATCATACAATAATTAACGATTTTGATAGAAATGTTAAAGTTGATAATAATAATGCTTATTGTATTGTTGATTAAGAAAAAGTTCTTATCTTTGCAGCAGAAATTAGAAAACGAACTAATAAGCTCTTTGAAATAATGAATGATACTAAAGATGAAAATGGTAGCAATCGTAGTTTGATTGTTAGACAAGATGATGTTAATACTGGTATTCATGTTCTAAATCTTCTTGATGAGAAACAACTTGCTAATGCAGAAGTATTTCTAAAGAAGATTATTGCTACAGAAAAAGGCGGTGTTAAGAGTGTAAATGAAGGTCTTGCTATTCTTATGAGAGCACAAGATTTAAGATTACCTTTTAGTACTTGTATAGAACATATCCATGTAATTAATGGTAAAACCGGTGTTGATGTTCATATCGTCAAAGCGTTGTTGTCAAGGGCAGGTATAGTCTGGGAAACTACTAAAGATTATGTACCTCAGTATAAGTATACTGATGGCAATAATGTTTATGATGAGACACTACTTCCACAGTATTGTGTTAAATGTCGTACCAAAGCAGAAGCTGAAAGTAAAACAAACGATGAAATAGTTGGTGTTTATCCTCTTAAATATTATAAAGATTTAAAAGGTAGAGTATACAACGAATTTCAAATTAACGAACAATGTATTAAGTGCATTAATCTACCACAAGCTATGAAAGTAGCTCAAGAAGGTAAGTTTCCTGTTATTAGAACTCAGGCTACTCCTACAGATTATGTTACTGAATATAAGTTTACTAGGTTTAAGAGAATATACGGTAAAGTAGTTGAAACTCATGCTGTAGGTCATTTCTCTTATACAGAAGCTAATACGGCTGACTTATTTACTAAAGATACTTTTAAGAAATATACTCGTATTATGATTGGACATCGTGCTTTTATGTATGGTGCTCGTGATATAGCTAGTGATATTCTTATGGGTGTTATGTCAGACGATGAATTATCCGAAGTCTTTGCCAATTCAGTTCCTAATGATGAAGACTTTGTAAATATTGAAGAAATTTCTAATGGTGAAGTTTCTCCAAAATAAGGAACAATTTAGTGTGTAAATAGTATTATACTATATAATTATTTTATTAACAATTTAAATATTTAAAGTTATGAAGATTAACGGTTTATCATTCGGTATTTCAGCAGTTGCAAGTGGTGTTAAGAGTAGTGTAGTTAATGCTGAGCCTCAGCTTATTGTTGCTACTACTAAGGGTGGTTTTGCTATCACAGGTTCTGTATCTAAGGCTCTTGGTTTGCAGCCTGGTGATAACATTATGTTTGCTAATAACATCGCTGATGTTGAAGCACTTGTAATGGCTAAGGAAAATGCCGATTTGTTGGAGTATGCTAAGAATAATGGTTTCGACCTTGAGACTTCTGAAGGTGTAGAAGCTTGTATTAAGTCTCTTACTGTTTGGTATATTGCTAAGGGTGTTCCTATGTTTAAGAAGGATGGTTCAGAAGCTACTGTAGCTGTTCGTCTTACTAAGGAAGAAAAGAAGAAGCTCTATGATGAGAATGTTGATGCTATCATTGCTGCTAATCGTGCTCAGCTCATTGCTGCTTATAATCTTAATGAGGATGCTACAGATGATGAGATTAAAAAGCATTATACAGTTGATGAAATGCAGAGTCCACAGACTCAGGCATTCAGTGGTTGTAAACTTGCTGCTAGTGGTAATGCAGTTGGTACTGGTTTGAAGCTTAACTTCTCTGATACAAACAACTGGGAGCAGCTTAAAGCTGATATGGAAGATAAGACTGCTTTGAAGCGTGTATTCTCTGTTGATATTAAGAATGGTGAGACAGGTAAGTTCAACGATGGTCATAAGATTGTTGATGTTATCTATTATCCACTCGGTGAGTACACTGATGAGAAGCCTGCTCGTGTAGCTGCTAATAAGGCTGCTGAACCTGCTGAGTAATTAGTTCATTCATTAGATATTCATTCGCTTTTATTATAGGGAACTGAGTAAATCAGTTCCCTTTTTTAATCAATTAATATAAACGTTTAAAACTTAATTAAGTTATGACAGATGTAACAAAAGAAGCAGCAGCAGTTGCAAATGGTGCTGCAAAGAAGAATCGTAGAGGTATTAGTAATAACACAGTAGCTGCTGCTCGTCTTAAATTTCATGAGAAAGATGCTAGTCCAGCTAATGGTTTATTTATGGCTCATCTTGATTCTGTAAGTGTAGAATGGTCTCAGAGTGGAGAAGGTAATTCTTTTGCTGGTCTTAAAATGCCTCGTCTTGTAGTTACTTTTGCTAGTAATCATGAGAATGTCAAGGAACGTCGTTATGTTACTAAAACTTTCTTCCCAGTTGAGAGTAATGTTGATACTATTCCTGGTGGTAAGAATGCTTGGCAAGTAGATGCTCTTCTTAATTGGACAAAGCATCTTCTTGATGTATTTTATCTTAAAGGTCGTGATTTAACTCCTGATGAGGAAGACGCTCTTACTCTTACATTTGAAGATTACACTGAAGATGAGAATGGTAACTTGCAGTATAATGCAGTAGATGCACAGGATGTTCTTAATGGCTATCGTCATATCTTTGAGAATGTTGCTGCTATGCTTAATGGTCAATTTAATCTTGCTGATGGTGCTACTCCTAAGCCTTGTTTTAAGGATGGTAATGGTAAACCTATTTCTTGTTGGATTAAGTTGCTTCGTGCTACTCGTAATCGTAAAGGTGATTGGGTAGATGTTGATAAGAGCAAAGATTTGCAGTTTACTTCATTTGTTGGTTCTGGTGCTATTGAGCTAGTTAAGATGAAGGAAGGAAAGATTCTTCCTCCTGTTATTCTTGCTATTGATAAGGTTAAGGAAAGTATTACTCCTAAGCAGACTAATAAGACTCCTACTGTTGGTGTTCCTGGTATTCCTGGTATGCCTGGTATGGCTGGTGGTGCTGTAGTTCCTCCTGTTGGTGGTGAGTTTGCTGGTGGTGCTCCTGCTGGTGCCGGATTTGACCCAACTGCTACAGATGACCTTCCATTCTAAGTAGATAAGTGAAGAGTTATCTCTTTGCCTACTAATTCTCAACTAAAGTTTAATGTTCTAAGGGGTAACGATGGTAATAATACTGTTGTTGCCCCTAATTTTTTTTTGTAACGATAATATGGGTAATAAATATATAATTCCTCTTCCTACAACAAAACCTATAAAAGAAGAATATCTTAAAAGAATAGGTGAACGTTACGGTCGTTGGACTATTATAGCATTATCTAGACGACAAAAACGTTGTGGTGTAGAATATCTTTGTAAATGTGATTGTGGTACTACTAGAGTTATTCAAATTAGTTCTTTAATTAATGGAAAAACTAAATCTTGTGGTTGCATACAAAAATCTAATTATGATACAAAAAGTAGATTATATAAGATTTGGTGTCACATGAAAGGTAGATGTTATTGTGTTACTGATGCAAAATACAATCAATATGGAGGACGAGGTATAACTGTATGTGATGAATGGAAAGATGATTATAATAGTTTTCTTTCTTGGAGTTTAAATAATGGTTATACTGATGAACTAACTATTGAACGTATAGATGTAAATGGTAATTACACTCCTGATAATTGTAAATTTATAACAATGTCTGAACAAACTAAAAATAAAACTGTTAGTCATTTTTATAAATGTAAAGGAGTTGTTTATTCTCTTAAAGAATTAGCTGTCGCTTTAAATAAAGATTATAAAAGTCTTCATAGAGAAGTTGTTACTAATGGACAACTAGAAAAATATTTTCTTCAAGAAAGCAATTATTTAGAATATATACAACAATATGAAACGAAATCCTTTAACAAGTAAACTTACTAAAGAGTTAATAGAAACTCGTATAAGTCAAATTGATATTATGTCTAAATATTTAAACATAGACAAGTCTATTATAAACGATTGTATTGAACATAATAGACTTATAAAATCTGTGTTTAGAGACGATGATACTGATGCTTCTATGGGTTTTAAATATAACGCTCATGGCAAGTTAAAAGTTAGAGATTTTGGTGGAACAGGAGAAATTATGGATATATATGATACTGTAGCTTACGTACTAAGTATTGTATATGAAAGACCAATTAGTACAAATAATAAACAAGATTTTTATTTTGTACTAAGTCATATTTATAGAACGTTTTCGTATCAAATAGATAATCGTATTAATGATTATGATATAGACGAATCTATAAAGAATGCTCTCGTTAAAGCTCGTAAGAAAAAAGCTATTATTGAAATTGTTCCTCGTAGTTGGAATCGTCAAGATAAAGCTATATGGGCTAAATTAAATGTAGATTTGAATTATCTTAATACTCATTTTGTTATTCCAGTTGAGCAATATTATATTGATAGAGTAACTAATCCTACTCCTAAATATAAAGATACTAAAAATGACCCTTGTTATGCTTATATGCTTGGTCGTAATAAATCTGGAGTATATCTTATTAAACTATATTTTCCATTACGTGATAGAACTAAGGAATTAAAGTTTGTAACTAATTGTAATGTACTTGAAGGTCTTCCTAATCTAGAAAGAGAAGATTATGATTATATTATTATAACTAAGTCTAGTAAAGATAGATTAAGTTTAGGTAGTCATCTAAGCAAACATATCTTCTACGGGGCGGATGGAAAAACTCTTAATATTGGAGTTGTTAATCTTCCTAGTGAAAATTATAGACTTAAATCTAATGAATATACTTGGCTTAGAAAAAGACTTAATAATGAAGGTATGATTGTTAGTCTTCTAGATTTTGATAGGACTGGACGTGATGGTGCTGATTATCTTTTAGAAACTTATGGTATTCCTTATCTTTTTATTACTCGTGGAGAATTTGGACTTGAGAATTATGAGTGTAAAGATTTTGCTGATTTACATGATAAATTCAATAATGATGAAATAGATACTTTTATTAAAGAAACTATTAGATATGTCGAAATCCGATACAGAAAAGATAAGAGTAATACCGATGCCTATTTCAAAAGATTATCAGACTGTGATTTGCCATACTGAGAAAGCTGGTAATAAAATCAAATCACAAACTCGTATTCTTATGACTTGGATAAGTGATAAAGAAGAAGCTCTACTTGATAAAGGTAGAGCTATTTCTATAACTAGAGGTGGTATTACTTTTGACCTTGATAAAGACAATATATTTTCGTATGGTGAAGTAGATTTTCATGATGGTACTGAAGATTATGATGCTTTAAATGAATTAATTCCTTTTAAAGATGTTGTTCATATTCCTCTTAATTACGATTATGATACTCATACTTGTAAAACTCCTACAAAAATGTATCAAACTAGAGAAACTGATGATATTGGTGCTATGGCTCAATATGCTCATGGTCGTCTAGGTAAACCAGATAAAGTTGTAATATTCAGATTAATAGCTAAACAATGGTAAGATTTCCAAAAGCTTATACTATGCTAATAGATGAACAAGTTAAAGCTATGGCTATCAAAGATATTAGTACTTGTGGTGCTGATGAATTTGTTACTAAAGCTTGTGTTCGTCTTGATTGTTCTCGTATTAAAGATGATATGAGAATGATGCAAACTATTGGTACTCCTTATCAATATGAAGTTAGTCGTACTCTGCATGGAATTAATTATGCTCTTGAACAAGGGTGGATTAATGAAAATAAAAGAGACGAATATGTTTCTAAACTTGTAGCTTTACATAAACGTAATCTTAAATATGAAGAAAATAATCCTCCTATCGTATATGACAAGAAGAAAGGTTTAAAGAAGACTACTCGTACTACTAGAAAGAAAGTTAAAGAAGGAACTCTTGATGGTTTTGAAAAACCTAAGAAAGAGAAAATTCAAAGTGCTGCTCAGTTAAACGCTCAAGCTAGAGCTAAACTTATTAGTAAACTTAAAATTAATATATGAGACTATATAAAAGAAATGCTAAAGGCGACCCTATTGTATGGCAAATAGAAAAAGCTAATGATGGATATAAAGTTTCTTATGGAGCTGTTTGTGGACATATTCACGAAGAAATTATTAGTGGTAAACTAATTAAAGCTAATGAAATAGAGTCTCGAATTAAAGCTAAACGTAAAGAAGGTTATAAAGAACTTTCTGAACTTAAAGATAGCGGTCCTGTTGATATTAAAGATGATATAGCTTTAGTTAATTATCTTCATACATATCTTCCAAAGAATAATACTACTGATGAAGGTTTTGTTCTTCCAATGCTTGCAAAAGTACTTAAAGATAACAAACCTTTTGATAAACGAAAGTATCTAGGTCAGTATAAAATTAATGGTGTTAGATGTATTATTGGTGCTGAACAAACTAATGATATGTTTAATCCTGTTAGACTTACTTATCGTTCTAGAGAAGGTACTGATTGGACTCCTAAACTTACTTGGATGGATGAGGTAATTCTTCCAGCTATTAAAGATGATTTACTTGATGCTATGATTGAAGAAGGAGCTTGCCTTGATGGTGAACTTTATATTCCTGGTTATAAAGTAAATGATATTAATAGTTTTGTTAAAAATGAAAAGCTTCCTCAACATCTACTTCTTCAGTATTGGTGTTATGATATTGCTATTGATAATATGAGTTATGAAGCTAGACGTAAGTTTAAGATTGATAACATAAGTAGATTATGTTATACTTTTGATACTTATAAACAGCATCTTAATAACAAGAGTAAACTTGTATTATTACCTGATGTTAATATTGCTAATATTTATGATGCTACAAGATTTAGAGATAAGTTTATTAGTCTTGGTTTTGAAGGTCTTATTGTTCGTGATATTAATTCTGCTTATCAATTTGGTGCTCGTAATTTAGCTATGCTTAAATATAAACGAATTGATGATGCTAAGTTTAAAATTGTTGATGTTGTTCCTGAAGGAGTTAGAACTAATCTTTGTAAACTTGTTCTTAGAAACGATATTAATGATGAACTATTTGAATGTACTCTTAATTTTGACCATTCAAGACAAGAGTATATTTTAAAGAATAAAGAAAAATATATTGGTAAATATGCTACAGTAGAGTTTCGAGAAAGGAGCGGTAAGCTTAATTTACCGTTCCACGCAAAAGCTATTAATATAATTGATTAACTTATGAATTTAAATGCTTATGATAATGTAAAAGAAGAATTAGATAAACATAAAACTTGGTATTCTCCAAAGTTTAAAAGATTATATAGTCGAGAAATAAAGTTTAGAAGGTTCTATAAGTTTATGAAACGATGGAATGAAACTATTAAACGAAATGATTATTTTCTAGCTGTTAGTATGAATAATGTTGATGGTAGATTTAGTATAACTAATAAAGATAATTATAGTAGATTAAAGTTTTCTATTCCTAAAGAAGTTATTGAAGATTCTATTCTTAATACTATGACTGTAGATGCTAATGTTGAAGTTAAACTTGTTGATGCTCAACCTGATGGTGAAGTGTATCAGTTGAACATATAACATTAAATTGCTAGAGCCGCCCCGTAGAAGATGTGGCATATTTCCACTTTACTTCATGCGTGAGCGGCTTTATTATACTCGCTTATTAGTTATTCACATAACTAAATTTAGTTCGTTAGAAACAAAATTAAAATATTAAATAACTTAATAATATGACTAATGAAGATTACAATAGTGGTTGTTTTGGTTGTTTAGTACTTATTGTACCTTATATAATAATAGGAGCTTTAATATTTCTTTATTATGCTATTCGCAACCATGTAATTTAAAGTATTTATTGTAAAACATTTTAAAATATACAACTTATGACTAAAAGTAAAGTAGGTGCTGAACCTAAAGGTAGAGTTAAACATTCGTTTACTAAAGATGCCGGTATTCATGAAGGTATTCATCGTGATGAGCCTGGTTGGTATGATGGTAAACTTCATTGTTATTGTTTTGGTTATGGTTATTTCTTCCATAGAGGAAAATCATTAGGAACAAAACTTACTCCTGATTACATTAAAGATAATTGGGATAAAGAAGATTGGCGCGGTGGTCTTAAAGGTGCTTGTATGGCTGTTATTAACCGTGCACGTAAAATAGCTGTAATTAAAGAAGGAACTGATTATTCTTGGAGTATTGAAACTAGTCTTCCAGTAGGTTATGCTATTTATAAAACTGATGAAGATATTTCTATTTATGATATAACTGAACAAAAGAATAAGAAAGTACTTATTAAGATGCACATGACGTATCTTATTAAAAAGTATCTTGGAACATTTTATCATGAATATAAAGTTCTTAATAGTAGAAGTAAACAAATTCCTTATTATTATGATGTAAATCGAGAACGATATTTTATTGAGATTAAAGGTTTTGCTAATAAATATAAGTTTATACCTAAATGTAAACCTTTATATACTAAGCCATATTGGATAAATGATTATAAAGTTGATTTTCCTACTATTAAAACCATTCTTGAAGATAAACTATTTACTGATGAAGAAAAACTTAAAATTGAGAAATGTAAGTTCTATACTAAGTTTTGTATTCATAAAGGTATTAGTTGGAAAGAACTCGATAAGAATTGGTCTGACGAATATGTTGCATATGTAGAAGCTAAAGATAAAGCTGAAGAAGAAGCTTTCTGTAAAAGAGAAGCTGAATATAAAATTAAAACTGAACAGAATTATAAAGCAGCTTTAGCTAAATCTAATCAAACTATTGATGAATGGAGAAAAGGAGATACGAAACAAGAAATTCATTATATTAGGTATTATGCTAATCCTGATACTAGAAAAATTAAAGCTATAAATGCTGTATTGTATCGTACTATGTTTCCTAATACTCAACTTAGACTTAAACCTGGTAAACCTAATTGGGTTGAAACTAGTCGTGGTGCTTTAGTTCCGCTTGAAACTGCTATTAATGTATTTAATCAGCTTTATACTGATTATATTCTTAGCGATAAAACTATATTTAGGTTTAAACGTGATGAATTTAAAATTGGTTCATTTTGTGTTTCAAGTATTTCTTATGAAGATAAATTCGTTGACCTTATTAAATGTGGTTGCGATGAACCTGAGAAATTAGGCTATAAAGAATGGAAGTTCTGTATAGGCTGTCATATATTATGGTTCGATGATATTAAAGATTTTGCTAGATATTATAATCTGCAAGATAAACTTAGTTTTCCTCTAGATAGAACTACTGCTGAATGTATGGAGAATCATTTGATTCATTTATCTAGTGGAAGAACTATTGAAGCTGTAGGAACAATAGATATTTAACTTAATAAAATAACAATTATGACAGAAAGTGATTTAAAGTATTGGAAAGCGGTGCTTAATGGAGTAGTTCCAGAGCATCTTGTAACTCCTGAAGTTGTTGCTTTACGTGACCAGCAAAACAAAATGCTTAGTCTTATGGCTAAAAAGAATGCTGATTATGGTAACGCTTTCAATAAAGGTTGTGATAAACTAGGCTATAGATATGGTCTAGCTAGAATGTATGATAAAGCTAATCGTTTGGTTCATCTTATTGAAGATGATTTTAATGGTTATAATAATCCTAATGTTGAAGATGAAACTATGTTTGATACTATTCAAGATTTAGGTAATTATTGTAATATGTTATTAGCTTGGCAAGCTAGCGATAATGGGCATGAACCTACCATACCTTCTACGGGGCGGGTAGAGTCAACGTTCATTGATATTTCTACTCTTGTTAAAACGGATAAACTTATTCTTATCGAAGAAACCAGTAAGAAAGATGTAACTAATGAAATTATAGCTGCTTATGGTTTTGAACATCTTTGCAAAGATAAAGATGGATATGTATATAATTTATCTGCTGATGATAAAGAAATTCCTGTTACTAGTGAACATAAAGAGAATATAGTTGCTATATCTCATGAAAATTATGTTGCTGGAAAAGATTTTGTTAAATGTAAAACAAATAAATAATATGATTAAAATTGTAAATCCTAGTGTTGAAGTTTGGAAACAAGAAGGTTATGATTTAGATAGTATTTTTAAGCATATTGCAAAATGTGCTCGTGTTTGCTATCAAAGTACTCCTAAAAATAAAGATGAAAATGCTTATGATTTTCTTCTTAGAACTATCTTTAAGGGACATGATTTCTTTGGTTATAATAAGATAGACCTTAAGAATCTACATAAACGAATACTTGCTCCAAATGCTTATGGTGATGTAGATTTAACAAGTCTTCATTTAAGTTGTTGTGAACATGCAACAGTTCATCTTAAATTCCCTACTTTTATGCCTAGAGCTGCTGCTATGTGGGAAGGTGTGTATGAGCATAATAAATATAGTAGAACTAATAATCATGATGGTTATCTTTATGTTACTACAAATCTTAGAGTAATAATAGAAAATTATGCTATTGATACTCTTGAGTTTATAGATACAACTCCTAATTGTCCTTACTATATGCTAAGAACTACTGTTTGTTTTATAACAGATATTGGTGCTAGTCGTGAACTTAATCGTCATAGAGTTAATAGTATTGTAGAAGAATCTACTCGCTATTGTCGTTATAATGCTAATAAATTTGGTAATAATATAAGTGTTGCTAAGCTTCCTTGGATTCCATATTCTGATGCTGATGGACAATGTTATAATACAGGATTTTATGAAGATGAAGAAATATTTAATGATAATTATCTTCAAGGTCATTATTGTGAAGGTTGGACAGCTATAGATTGGTTTCTTTATGGTCTTCAAATAGCAAATCTTGTATATTGTAAATGTATTGAACTTGGTTGGAGTGCACAACAAGCCAGAGAAATTCTTCCTCTTAATACTAAGACACAAGTAGTTCATACTGCTTTTGTTGATGATTGGGAGCATTGGATTGAACTTAGAGCTAACCAAGTTAGTGGGAAGGTACATCCTTCTTTATTAACGTTATCTTTAAAATTAAAAGATTTATTATATGGAGATAATTGTAAATCTTAAATGTAAACATATAAATAATGTAAAAGATTTGCCTAATGAAGTTTGGAAAGATATTCCTGATTATGAAGGTATCTATCAAGTAAGTAATAAAGGTAGAATTAAAAGTTTAGCAAGGATTGTTGGAAATTGCAAAAGAAAAGACAAAATTATTATTCCTAAAGATAATGGAACTGGTTATTATAAAGTAAATTTATATAAGAATGGTAAATCCAAAAATTATTATGTTCATAAACTTGTGGCTTCTGTTTTTATAAATAATGAAAGTAATAAACCTTGTATTAATCATAAAGATTATAATAGGAAAAATAATAATGTTGAAAATCTCGAATGGGTAACATATAAAGAAAATAATAATTATTCTTGTTGTGCAGAACATGCTGCATTAAAGAATTCTTTACGTGTTCTTGTTGTAGATTTAGATAACAATCCTATTAAAATGTTTGCTTCTATTCATCAATGTGGTAGATATTTTAATGTAGATGCTTCTAATATAAGTAGTATAATACATAACAACTATATTTTTCATAAGCAATATAGATTATATTCTGCTTATGATGAACGTAGTTTTGATGTAGATTCTGTTAAACTAGAAAAGGTAATTAAAGAAATGAAAGAAGATTATTAATTATGTGGATAAGCATATTAAATTATAATATGGGACAAATTGAAGTTGCTGATATAACTGACTTTGATTTAGATACTAATAATACTGATGCTAATACAATAGCAAAAATGTGGTTACTTAGTAATGGCTATAATTCTGATGAAGTTAAGTATATGCTAACTGAGGAATGTCCTTTGTGTGTAGTAAATAATGTAGAAACTCATTTAAACTTATAAATTATGGAAAAGACAATTAATGAAGTTAAGAAGAATGCAAAGACTTTAGAGAATGATATTCTCAAGTTGATTAGTGATTTTGAAGCTGCTAATCCTGAAGTTGAAATTCGTGTTAATGTAAGTCGTAATTATTCTACTGAATTAGGTAAAGCTAGTCATACTGTAGATATAAGCTTATCAATTAAGTAATATGGCAAAGTGTTTTATTGGACTTCATAAATATGAAGTTCTTAAAGAGGTTGAAGTTAAAGATGTTGATACCGATACTGTTGTCGGTATCAACATTGTTTCTCGTTGTACAGAATGTGGAAAGATTAATTCTACATTTGTAAGTAGTGATAGTAGATTTCTCGATAGAGAATATGTTTATGTAAATAATAAGAAATAATATGGGAAAAAGTATTTTTGATATTGATAAAGAATTGTATGCTCTTTATGATGAGATTGAAGAAGCAGGTGGCGAAATAACTCCAGAAATGGAGAAAAAGCTTGAGCTTAATGGTCAAGAAATGACTAATAAAGTTAAGAATATAACTAATTTTATTAATAATTTGAATGCTGATATTCTTGCTATTAAGTCTGAGACTGATAGACTTGCTAAACTCAAGAAGTCTAAAGAGAATACAATTAAAGGTCTTACTAATCTTGTTCTCTTTGCTATTAAGAAATATGGTACAGAAGATAAGAAAGGTAAGAAGTGGATTGATTGGGGTACTGGTAAAGTAACTATTCGTAAAAGTGAAACTATTGAAATTAATAGTAAAAAACTTGAAGCTATTAATGATATGCTTAAAGTAACTTTTGCTAATGGTATATATACCGGTACTCTTAATCAGAATTCTTCTGTAGATGAACAAGCATTACTTGATGCTATTGTTAATACTGCTAAAGATTCTGGTAATTATGAATGTAGTGAAATTGAAATAGAAGACCTTGATGATGTTAACATTGAGGTTACTGTTCCAGTTAAACTTACAGACCTTCTCAAAGGTGATGGTTATCAGCTTATGACTAATATCGGAGCTGTTAATCGTGATGGTTGGAAATTTAAACCTAGTATTGATAAGAAACTTATGAAAGTTAAAATCAAAGATGATGGTTGTGTTTCCAATATTGCTGAAATTGTTGAAAACGATAACTTAACTATCAAATAATATGAGAGTTTCAGAATTAATACAAAAACTTAACAGTCTCCAAGAAACTAATGGAGATTGCCAAGTTATGGTTGATGATTTATATGCTAATAGTGTGAATTATGATTCTGCTTTAGGTTGTATAAATATAAAGTCTTATTAAAATAAATAGTAATATTATGTATAATGTATATTTAGTTAAAACAAATATTAAGATTAAAGCTAATACTTTTCTTAATGTTAATATTTTAGCAGAAGATTTATCTGATGCTACAAGTAGTGCTTCATATCTTAAATATAATGGTGAAGAACTAAAGAGACATATAGTTAGTGTAGAACTTATTGTTTCAAATGTGATACGTGATACATGGAGCGTTAATGATTTAAATCCTGATTATATAGGAGAAAGTAAAGATAATCAAGATGCTCTTCCTCCTGCTGATAATATTTAATTTAATGTTTAACAATTTAATAACGCTGAGTTATGAGTAAATTTAATCGTGGTGGTCTTCCTTGGGCTATCGGTAAAGATGTATCCGATTGTGTAACTGCACAAGATGTAATGAAGAAAGCAGGTCTTGATTGGTCTGTTCAAAAGTGTGAACTTGTAGGTAAAATGCCTTTTAGAATAGGTAGTAATAATGATTTAGGTGAAGATGCTTTTGTACATGATGGTAATATTTATCGTGAGTGTGCTAATGCTTATGCTACCTATCGTACAGATTGTAATTATCCTTTAGGTATAGTTAAAGATAAGTATGAAGTTGTTCAAAATATGGATGCTTTCAACTTCTTTAATAATGCTATTGGTGAAGGTAAAGCAATTTGGGATAAAGCTGCTTGTCTTAATATGGGAGAAAAAGTATATGTTAGTGCTAAACTTCCAGTACAAACTTCTGTAAGTAAAGACGATGTTATAGATAACTATCTTGTGTTTAGTAATGGACATGATGGTGGTTCATCTGTAGATATTATGATTACTCCTGTTCGTGTTATTTGTACTAATATGCTTAATGGAGCATTAGATAAAGCTTCTTGTCATATCAGACTTAGACATACTAAGTCTATAAAAGAGAAACTTGAACTTGGTGCTCAAGTACTTAAAGTTGCTTGTTCTCATGCTTTAGATGCTCAAGAACTTTATCGTCATCTTACTACTATTAAGATGAGTGATGAAGAAGTTTATAAGTATCTTTGTGAATTACAACTTACTCCTGCTGAGATTGAACGAATTAATCAGTACGACCCTAATAAAGGTTATGCTAGACTTGTTGCTCGTGATTATAGACTTCTTGAAGCAGTTGAAATATCTTCTCGTAAAGCTAATCAACTTTATAATATGATGGATTACTATAATGATGGTATCGGTCAGAAAGATATTTGTGGTACTGCCTGGGGTGCATATAATGCTGTAACTGGTTTCTATTGTAACGTTGCTAATCTTGAAGGTGAGAAACGTATGAATAGTCTTGTTTGGGGTAGTGCTAATAATAATATGAATAAAGCACTTAATGCTGTTGTAGCTTATGCAAGTTAATCTTAATGGAAAAGAAAATCAATTTAAAGTACCTCATTATCAAGTTGGTGATGAGGTACTAGCTTTCAGTTATATTAGTGGTCAATTCTTTGTTGGTAATATTAGTGCAGTTAATAGCTATGCTGATAATAATCAAAGTGTTGTAAATTACACTATTATGATTGATGAAACTAAATGTGTTCCTAATATTCCAGAAGCTTTAGTATTTGATAATAAAGAAGATGCTAAAGATTGGATAACATCATTAGGAATGATGCTATATAACTTTTGATACACTTCTTTACGGGGAGGATAGAGTAACTACTAGTGCTAGAATACTAGAAGCAACTAAAGCCGCCCCGTAGAAGATGTTTAGTGGTTAAACTATCGTTAAACTAGTTATTATTAGTAATAATACTGATGATAATGCTTATCTTTGTAGTGATAATCATAGCAACTAACATTAATATGCTGTATTATATATTATATAGGTACGTTATAACATATTGAGTGTTAGTTTATTAAACATTATTTAACGCTAAAAAATGTAGGTTGCTGTGATAGCAACCTACATTTTTTGTATATTTGCACAAGCGTTGATGATGTATATAATACTTATGGTACTATGATTACTTTTATAAATTATAAAACAATTATGGCTGAAGCAATAGGTAAAGCTAGAACTAAAATAAATGGTAAACTACAAGATGTAGAAACTATTTATGATGTGTTTAAAGGAGCAGGAACATATTTTGCTCCTGAAATAGCCGTACATTGTTCTAAAACTGCAACTCAAGTAGCTTATTATATTTATAAGAAACTTAGTCAAAATCAAACTAGTTTTAGAATAGTTACAAAAGAAGTAATCAAATCCGGTTTAGTTAACGCTAAAACTCCAGATAGAGTTAGAGATGCAATTAAAGAATTAGTTAAAGCTGGTGTTATGATTGCTTGGAAAGATATAGAAGGTATTGATGAATATAATTTTGATATTGATTCTAAATATTATCTATTAAATCCTCTTGTTATTAGACGATGTAGTACTAATGCTTTTAAACGTAATTGTGAAACTACTAAAGATAGATTCAATAATAGTAAACAATTATGGATAAATGAATATGATGCTATAGTTTATAATTTTGATACTAATGTATTACAAATAACATATAATTAAATTATGAGTCAATTAAGTAATCGTATAGCAGATGCAATGATTAATTATGCAAATGCTTTTAAAGACACTCCTGACAACAGAGAGTTAGCTGAAAAAGAACTTAAAGAAGCTCTTCGTACAGCTATTGATTTTGTTCCAGTTAAAATTTGGCTTGACCCTAAAGTTAAAGCACAAATTCCAGAGTATGCTCATTATGTAGCTAATTCTAAAGAAGATGGTTTTGGTGGTCACGCTACTGATGCTTGTTGTGATGTAGTTTGTACTTCTATTGAAAAAACAGAAGACGGACGTATTAAATGTGGAACAGGTATTCATGTAGCTCTTGAACATAGAGATTCATTAACTTGTCGTCCTAATAGTAGAATTACTAAAATGGGTTATGTTGTAGCTAATGCTCCAATGACTTTGGATGAAAGTTATAGAGGTGAATTTTTCATTGTTTTTAGACCTATTGTAGATAATCCTACACCAATCGAAATTGGTGATGTTATTGGTCAATTTGAAGTTCCTCATCATAGACAAATTTGTTTTGAAACAGTCAAGAATCTTGAAGACCTTGGTATAACTGATAGAGGTGATGGTGGATTTGGTTCTACCGCAAAGAAATAATTAATAATTTAAATAGTAAATAATATGAAAAAGTGGGTATCAGAAATGATTAAGCAGCATGCACATACTGCTATCGAAGTTAACAATGTAGCTAAGTTTATTGAAAATGCTAAGAATAGTGATAAAGTTAATAAAGTAACTTTTGCTAATCTTGCTTTGCTTCTCAGAGATTTGAAGAATACTACAAAGACTTATGAGACTATTCTTAACAATGAAGGAGTTCATTTTACTCCTGATGGTTCTTATTATGAAAAAGTAGCTGAGATAAATGAAAAGAAAAATCCTGATAATAACGACTAAGAATTGTCTTGGTTGTTCTATAGTGATAAATAACATCCAAACAGTTATTGCTAAATCATCTAAAGAAATAGCTCTTGAAATTAAAGATTTTACAGAGCTTCCTAAAAGACTTATTCATAAGTATAAAGCTTATGATTATCCTACTACAATATTTCTTAAAGATGATGAAGTAACATTTAAATTTGTTGGAAGTACTCATGTGAACTGTATACAGAGGTATATAGATTTGTATTTGAAATAAATACTGAAATTTTTCTTCTGTTGTTACTGCTAGTGCTTGTGAAAGTACTAGCAGTTTTTAATTTAAAGTTAATATGAATCCAAATTATAATAAACATAAGAATATAGCCATATTTATACTTGCTATTATAGCTGCCGGACTTGGTGCTTGTAGTTACAATAAAGTTTCTAATAATAAACCTGTAAGTATAGATAGTTGTGGAATTAATGATGATTTCTACGAAATTAATGATATTGATTCTACAAATGATGGATATGACACAGATAGTGTTATTTATCTTGACGGTAATGGTAATATAATTAAAGCTCCTTTTAATTAAGTTGAGCTATATGACAAATCCAATATTTTGAAATCCTTTGTACGAGGGTGATTCTAATCTCCTGAACAATTGTTCAGCCGTAACATCAAAGTAGCTTAGAAATCATTTAAAGTGTAATTTATTAAATAACCATTCTTACTTGTCAGTCTTATTTCAGCTCCAGGCATACGAGTTTAATCTATGCCAAACTTAGTGGGAAACTCCCACAATTACATAATAAATGATTTCTAAGCAACTTACATATTAATGTTGATTAATCATACTACTTTAATTATTTGACCGCTTACGAAAGAAATTGAAATATTACTTATGTTTTTGATATTTGCATTCCATGTTATAAGAATTCATAATTCAACATTAGCAGCAGTGGCTGCATTACATTTTAATCATTGTTTAATATTATGAGTAGCTTGTCCGTGAGGATGAGTTACTCTTTTTTTTTATTTATTAGTAGCGACACATTACGACACATTAAACGAAAAAGAGCTAGACAGTCATCACGACTATCTAGCTCATAAACTTTATAAATATCACCTTAAACAACATTTAAAATCCTATAACCATTTATTTTAGCAAGTAGTTTAAAACTTATAGCATTTGTTACTCTAGCAGGACTCGAACCTGCTCTGACAGAACCAAAATCTGTAGTGCTACCATTACACCATAGAGCAATAAAGTTTCGCATACATCTGTAGTAATTTCATGGCAAAAACAGGAAAACCTTTATCTGTTGCAAAGATACTATTAATATTAATATCTCCAGCAGATAAAGGTCTTATTTAATTCTTATTAGTAGAATTTACATTACCAACTCTTTTACGGGGCGGGTTATTCATCAAATGAGGTAGGAACAAATCCAAGTATATTTTGACCATAATGATAATAACTATTACTCTTATCAAGAGTAGCAAGATTATTATAAGCTCTATAAATAGGAATTTGTCTCATAAGTTTAACTTTAAATTTATTCTCACCTTTGTAACGACCAGTAGTATAATTATAATCAAATTCATCATCAAACATAGCATTTGCTACAAGATTAAGACTATTGATAATATCATTAGGCATATTCATCATTGCAATAGGAGAACTCCAAAGTTGTTTAGCATTGTTTGGAAGGAATATTGGATTATACATCATACTTTCAGTTGCAAGTCGGTCTGCACTATAAAGCATAAGATTAGGAAGAAGCATTTTATCTTTATCCTTATCATCCCAAGCTATATTAGTACCGATAGCAACCATAATAGAAGATAAAGCACCAAATACATCACCTGCTGTTCTACGAATAGCAGCTTTCTGATATTCAGGCAGTGCTTCCCAATTAACTCGAATATTCTCAGCAAAGTTTACATAAGCAGCAAAAAGATTTTGAGTACCTTCAAGTACTTCAAGCTGTTTATCATCTAAAAGTTTATGTCTTTCGTTATATTGACGAATAGGCATTGTAAGGAAATCCATAAGAGCAGGACCACAACCTACACGACTATCTCCTGTTTGTTCATTGAAATAACCTTTTCTTCTCCAATGTTTAAGAATACCTGGATATATATGTTTATGATATTGCATAACAAGACTACCCCACCAATATTTTTCAAGTTGAGCAGAACCAAGTCTATCATATACACCATGTATCTCTTTATTAACAGCAATAACTTTACCTTTGAACTCTCCAAGAAGAGCATAAGCATCATTTACTTCTCCATTAGTACTTTGTTTAGAAAGTTGTTCCATAAGAGAACCATCTTTAAAACCTAGTTTACCATCAACTAAATCAAGCTGTTCCATAAGAGTAGGATTAGCTTCAAATTGCTTCTTAGCTTTAGCTTCAAGTTCCTTACGTTTAGCAACAAACTCTTTACTTTGTTTATTATTAAGGAAAATGTTCTTAAATTCATTAGCTAAATCTCTTCTTCCTCTAGCATATTCTTTAAGTTGATTTTGGTCAGACTTTATATCATTTACAAATTTCTCAAATTGAGCAGCAAGAGGAGTACCAGCAATAAGTTGTCTCATAGCCTCTTCGTGAGAAGCAACTTTATATTGAGACCAAGTCATAGCTTGATAAGGAAGCTTACCTTTATTTTGATAATCATCTACAGGAACAATTCTATTTTCAAACATCATAGCAAACATAGCACTATTCTGCATGTGATGTTCACCCATAGCATTAGGAGAATACATAAGGTTTCTAAGACGATTAATAGCATCACTAGCTTTAAAACTACCACTAGGTCTACCAAGTACTTCGTCAAAATCTACTACATTCATAAATTTAACAATAGCATCGGCAAGACTAGTACTATCTTCTCTAGTCATTCCTCTTAGGAAAGACAAAGAAGCACCGTACCACATAGTTTTAGCTTTATTCCAAGCAGAAGTACTAAAATAAGCTTTAGCTATATGTTCAGCAAAAATACCACTACGACCAACAGTAATGTTACCAATACCACCAGTAATATTTAACATCATAAATTTAGCACTAGTAAGACTTTGTGCAATATTAGCAGCTTTGGTAAGTTTATTATTAGGAAGTTTATATCTATCATAGATAAGTCTATTACCCCAATTAGTAAACTGATTATAAAGTCTTTCATCATAAGATTTTTCAGCATAACGAGTAACATCAGTAGTACTTCTATTAATATCTTTTCTGAGATTACTAAAACCTATATTATCATCAAGTACAGGAATAGCTTTAATCATATTTTGACCATAATAGAAGAGATACTTATTATCTTGAACAGCATTTTGATGACCAGCAAGTCTAATAAACTGACTAATACTAGAAACAAAATCTCTATTAACAAGAGATTGATGTATTGCTTTATTATTCTTTTCAGCAGCATCAAGTCTAGCTTTATGTTCAGTCATAGCTTTATTATACTCTTCATCAGTAGTATATTGGTCTCTCTTTGGTTCAGCAGCTTTAATTTTATCGATGTCTTCACTATTTTTATTAGTAAATTCTCTACCAATCATAGGAAGTACTGGAGTTTTATCAGTAGAATAATTCATATCAGCATGAAGACTATTCTTACCAATAGAGCTAATATTAGCATTCCAACCAGCAAATTCAGCTATTTTTTTTCCAAACCATTTAAAGTCATGGTCAGCTTCTTTTGCAGTAATAGGAATAAAACCTTGACTAATAATACGACGACTAGCTTTATCTCTAACAATCTTATCTAATGTTGTTTCGATAAGTTTCTTAGCTTGTTTTTCATTGTCACTAAGAGTTACATTGTTGATATACTTTTCATCGTCTATACCACGTTTAAAGTTCTCAGCTTGAGTAGTATTCTCTTTATAATCAGGATTACGATATTCTTCTTTAGGAACAATATCTAACTGATTATAATTAGCAGCCCAAGTACCATTAGCGTAATTAGGTTTAATACTAGTCTTTTGCCAAATACCTATTGGGTCAAACTTATGAGTATAAACATTCCATACATGATTACGAGTAAACCACTTATCAAACTCTTCTTTACCTTTAGCTCTAGCCTTAGCCATAGCATCACTATAATAAGGAGTTGTAGTAGTTTCAAGATATTCGTTAATAGTAGCAAGAGCTTTAGTTTTAATCTCTGATTCTTTACGCAAATCTTTAGCTACTTTCTGATTCTTCATACCAGTATAGAACTCATCTTTAAGAGTAAGAGTACCATAAAGGAAACGATTAGGAAGACGAACTGATTTATCATATACATAATTACCATCTGAATCTTTAACTATACGACCTTTTTCGTCATATTCAAAATCATATTCCATATTAGCATCTTCCCAAGCTTTAAGATATTCACCACCAATAATTTTAGCTTTACTGTATTCAATATCAAATTTAGGACTATATTTAGTGTACATAAATTTACGAATAAAATTACCAACAGTAGAACCATTACCAGGTATATCTTCATTAACTATAGTCTTCTTTGTATTACGAAGTTTCTCATATAAATCAGCAAGTTTATGAAGTTCTTCAATACTAATTTGATGTCTATCAGTAATAGTATTAACTTCTTTCTTAGTAGTATCATAATAAGGACGAAGAATTTCATTTACTTCATTAACTAATTTAAGATACTCGACGTTAGCTTTACCTTCTTTGCTATTAGAAGTGAGCATTCTTTGTACTACAGCAGGAAGAGCTTGTTTTTGTTCAGGAGCATTATTAATTAATATTTGTTCATTACCAGCAGAATAAATACTATTATTATAACGACCAGCTTCATCTTTTCTTATAGCTTCTTGTTCTTCTTCACTAAATATATCACCACGAATACGACCTTTACTATCATAAACCTTCTCACCATTAGCAAGTTTAATTTTGATAAGTTTAGCTTTATAAGATATTTGATTATTCTTCTGTACTCTACCTTTAGAAAGAACACCATAAGATACAGCAATTTCATCACTAACTTTAGGGTCTACATGCCAAGTAGCATTTTGCTCAAGCCATTCTTTAGCTCTTTGATACTTTTCGTCATTAGCAAGAACTTCATCAGAAACTTGTTTATTACCAAAAGCATCACGTTTCTCAGCTCGCTTAATAATATCAAGTCTCTTATCAAGTTCTTCTTCAAAACTATCCTTAACTCGAGTATCATTATATTCTTCATTAATATCACGTTTGCGTTTGAGATATTGATTAAGTTTCATAGCAGCTCCTTGAGAGTTTAATACAGCTTCATCATATTTAGTCTTATCTACAATAATAGGTTTACCTTCTTCATCGAAACCTTTAGTACCTGGAATAGGATTAGTTTCATCATAAATAGGTTTCTCAGTACCATCATCAAAGTTTATTGTAGACTCAAGTTGATTAATATTTCTTCTAAGTTTACGATATTCTTCTTCATTTTCAGGACTAAGAACACCATTAATACGAAGACGATTGATATTTCTAATTTGCTCTCTAAGTTTTGTATATTCAGCAAAAATAGTAGGAGCAGTATTAAGCATATAATCATCATTATCATACATAGCTTTATAATACTCATCTTTAAAGCTTTGATTAAGATGGGCAAGCTTAAAAGCATCATATTCATGCTTAGCTTTAAGATAAGCCATAGGATTATTAATGACATCTTTACGAGATTCATTTACTTTATTTCTAAGAGCATCTAAATCTTCAACAAATTTGTCAGTATAATCTCTAATAAGTTTACCGTTCTTATCAATAAGTTTATCCCAATCTATATGACCAAGAGCTTTAATAGCTTTTTCAAATTCACGAGCATCTTTAGCAGCTTGCATATCTTTAGCACTAATATCATCAACTATATGTTTGCTAATATTTTGAATAAGACTATTACCAGTATCTTGTAAATCTCCAATCCAAGCATCACACCAAGTAACAGCATGATAACCATTACAAATATCAATTAAACCATTTTGAATATTAGGGTCATTAGACCATTTAGCAACAACTTCTCTAGCAAATATTTCATTAAGAGTACTTAGATTAAGTTTGTTACGTAAATCTCCAATAGTTTTCTTAATATGATTAATAAAATCAATTACTTCAGGATTCTCATTTTCATCAACTACAACATCAAATATAGTACCATATTTATTAATAAGACTATCTGTATCAAGAAGTAACTTTTGAAAACGTCTTTGTTCACTAGGATTATTACGAATCATTTCTATAGTTTCGGGAGCAAATATAGAAGCGTAAGTTCCATCTTCTTTTTTATAGAATTGGTCAGCATCACTGATAAGTTTCTTAGTTGTAGCACTAGTAAATCTATCAATAGATTCATAAAGTTTAGGAGACATATTTGTATAATCAGTACTAACATTCTCGAAACCGTTATTATTCATAAACTGAACTTCACGATAAGCATTGACATCACCTTCATGCGCTCTACGATTAATATCAGTAAACATATCAAAATTATATTCAACAGACGTACTTTCTTTATCATTAGTAGAAGGAATAATCTGAACAACTTTAACTGGATAAGGAATTACTTTACCTTCAGAATCAAATATTACTTTTGTTTCTTTAGCAAGAGCAATTTTCTTAGTAACTTCATTACCGTCAATTATATCATGAATAGTTTGGAAATTGCCAAATCCTTTTCCAACACGATTATAAAGATAACTATTGTTTATAATTTGAACACCTTTAGCATCATTCTTAATAAGATTAATAATTTTACTATAAGCGTCACGAGCACCACCTATATCACCAATAGTTCTATCTTTATTAATATCAAAACCGATATTAACTCTACCTTTAGAAGAAATAGCTCGTTCATTGGCATATTCTTTACGAAGTTCATCTGCTTCTTCTTTAGTAAGTTGATTACCTTGAAGTTTATCATCAATAATAGTTCTATAATACATCTCACTATAAAGAGTATTATTAGCTTGATTAACAGAAACAATACCATGTTCATTTTCTTCAAGCATACTAACAGGATAAGCAAATATTATATCACCATGACGAACAGTCTTATAAAGATTTGTAGTATTAACACCACGATTCTTAAAAGTAAGTTTTACATAAGGATTAACTCTATCAGTCCAAGCATTATAAATACCATACTTAACAGCAAGTTTAGTATCATCTGGAGCAACAGTATTATCTTGAACAACTTGAGGTTTATTATCTACCACATCTTTTACGGGGCGGATTTCCGTCTCTTCTGCAATAGTTCTAGTAGCAGCAAATTCATCATTAATATCTGCTTCTGTAATATCATTTCTACGAGAAGGAACATTAAGTGTTATAACTCCATCAGGAGCACTAAGTTCATTAACCCAAATTTTACCTACTCTTTTCTTCTTTACAGTTCTCTTTGGAACCATACCATTATCAGAATGACTTCTTAAATAATCGTCACGATAATCGTCATAAGTAATATGTTTAAAATTAGCATCAATTTGACTAAGAAGACTAGTAGGTTCTCCATCTTGATTAGCAAACAAAGTATCATCACGAAGAGTACTATTCTTAATAATCTTATTAACACCATTACGACGCATCTTGAAACCTTCAACTACAAACGCATATTTAATAAGGTCTATAGCTGCAAGTTTAACAAGAGGATTCTGACTCTTAGTAGCAGTTTCAAAAAGATTGTAAGCAGTTTCAGTATCTACATTATCATCATTAAAACGAATAGATTGAGCAGCACATTCTTTATTACCAACACGATAATTATCTTGAAGGTCAACTTTAAGTTTACTAAATATACCAGCATCTTCTGCTTTACTTTGTAACCAAGCAACTTTTTGAGCAGGAGTAAGTTTAGACCAAGCGTCAATTTCATCTTGAGTTGGTTCAGTAATATCTACAACATCAAAATGAAATACTGGACTACCACTAAATCCATAAATACGAAGACGTTCTTGTAAATCACTTGTTTTAGTTGACTCAAGACGCCCCGTAGAAGAGTTGATAGTATAACCTAATCTAATTCCATCAGCATTATTATAAGCAGCACCAATAACATACTTCTCATAATCATTATACTCTTTCTCAGTAAGTCTACGAGGAGTAGGAAGCATTCTACTAAGAGCTTTAATAGTAGTTACAAAAGCAGGATTTTGAGTTTCAAAAAGCATACTATTAACTACAGTACTAGTAACTGAAGCGTATTTTAAGAAAGCGTTAAGAGAAGGATAAGCAGATTCATGAGTATCTTTTACATAATTATCTTTATCTACAACACCATCTTTAATAAGTCCAGGATAAATACTTTCAAGGAAAGGAATACCATCCTTACTAAGTACTTTAGCTTGTTTACTATTATTTATATCTTTAATAGTTTCAAATACTTCATTAGTAGCAAATATAGTTTGTTTAGCTCCAAACTTATCAGGATTACAAACTCTTACAATTTTCTGAATTACATCAGCTAAACGATTAATATCATTGTAAGCCATAAGAATCTCTACTTCACGAGCAAGAGAAACATTGTTTGCGTTCTTTACATCATTAGCTAATTGTTCTTCATCAAGAATAATATTGTTGTTTTTAATGAAACTATAATCTGTACCAAGTTTATCATTAATAGCCTCAACTACCATTTTACCTGAATATAAAGAGCTAGTATCAACACCGAGTTCTTCAGCTACTTCTTTAAGAGCATCAACTATAGGCTGAGCAGAATCTTCGCTATAAACAGATTTACCTTTATTATAAGCATTAACTATACGAGTTACAGCAGGGTGCATCATAAATGCAACACCAGTCTTATAATTACTACCTACATCAGGGAAAGTTTTATATACTGCAAAAGTAAACTCATTTACATTAGGTACAGCACCTTTCTTTACAGCATCAAGAATATGAGCTGTAGTCTCAGAACTATAAGCAGTAAGAATAGCATCATCCACATTATGATTATCATGTGACCAACCAATCATAGTATGATTAATTGTAATATAACCATCTTTATAAATAACATTATCTTCTCCAAAACGTTTAGCTAAAACTTCAGCTTGTTTTGGAGTAACTTTGTATCTAGCACTAATAGCATAATTTTTATCAATAGTTGGTTGAACTTTGTTACAAATAGACACAAAAGTATCACGAGTAACACTAAACGCTTTAAGTTTAGCACCACTCATAACATCTTCTTGATATTCAGCTTGGTCAATAAAATCATAACAACTACGACCATTACGAACACTCTTAACAACATCATTCATAATATTATCACGCGCATCGATAATATCTTCAAATTGAGATTGACCAGTATTCTCTTCAAAAGCTTCATCAGATTGAAGAATACGAAGCATATCATCAAGTATACGATTGTTACGAGCTTGACGATTATTCTTTTCTTCAATACTATTATCTTTACTAAATTCTTCACGACTAAGAAGTCCACCCTCTTGTGCAGCATTAGCTAAAGCAGTAGATTCATTAACTCCATTTTTAACGGCTTCTTCTAGTTTAGCTTTGGCTTCATCATTAAGTTGTTCTTTTACATAATCATCATATAATTTACTAAATGATTCTTTATAAGCAACTTTCTGAATATCCCCATCTTTATCTATATACGTATTATGTTGAATACCATATACAGAATCAATATCAAAGTCAGAACCAGTTTGAGCAACCCAATCATCAGGAACAACAATAGTTGAACCTTGAGCATCATCGGTAAATCCAACTATTTTCATAGCACAAATAGATTGCTTACCTTCAGTAGGAATACGATAACCAATAATGGTATCAAGTTTAGCTCTTTGAAGTTGTTCAAGAAGTTCTTCATCACTGGCTTTATAAGTACCATCTTCATTTTTAGCAAAACCAAAGTTGCTCTTAGGAAGAAGAACTTCAATATAACGCCCACCATCAGGATGATAACGAAGATGCTTTGAATAACCTACATTAGTTACCTGAGCAGCATGAAAACCAGGCAACTTCTGACGAGTAATAGCATTATTAAACATAGACTGACAAACATTCTGAGCTTTACTCATCATATTAGTCATATATGTAGGCATAACAGTATTAGCTCTTCCAAGTTCAGTATAAGGACTATCTTCATTAAGAGTAAAGAACTCTAGAATATTACTATCAAGACCTTGACGAAGACATTCTTTACGAAGCTTATTAAAGAACAGTTTCATATCAAGTCCTTCAATGTTTCCATTAACATCAAATTTAATAGAACCATCTTCATTTGTAGGAATATTAAGTTCCTTAACAAGACTATTGAAACTATCTTTAATATTAGCAACATAAAGTTTAAAAAACTCTTTCTTAACTTCTCCGATAGTTCCAGTATCAGGAATATTATCAACAATCTTCTTCATAATTTGAATAGCAGCTTTATTTTCTGCATTCATGTGTTGAGGAGTTTCTTGTTGAGTATAAAGGAAATTATAAGAATAAGTCTCTTTATAATCTTCTACATGATTATTAAAATCTTGAATGTGAGCATCAGTAACTTCACCAGTTTCTTCATCAAATAAAGTAAGAACACCAGCTTTACCAGCTTTAGAAGTCTCTTCTGTATTAAGTTGGTCAATACCATTATCTTTCATAAGTTTATATACTTTCTCAAGGTCAGTACCTTCAATAAATCTAGGTACAAGAACAAGTTCTGCGTTCTTAATTTGACGAGGAGCATAAGTATTAATCTTATCATTATAAGTCATATCATAATAGAAGTTCTTTTGTACTTGAACAAAAGTCTTAATATCATCTACTCTAAGAGGTTTACTTCTATCCATAATACGCTCAATAAGAGGCATATATTTATCAAGTTGTCCTCTACCTGCAACACGACGAATCCATTCTTCAAAAGTAATATAAGATTGAGCATCGTTTACAGTAGTATTTTGATAACCTTCCATATGTTTATTTGCTTTAGCAATAGCTTCAGTTTCTGTAAGTTCAGGGTCATGTTTCATATAAACACGAGCAAGTTCATGAACAACAGGACCGTTTTGAGAAGCTTCATAAGAAGTTCTTACAGTATTCTTAATAGTAATACCAACAAAACCAGGACGTTGAGTAACATGAAGACCAAGACTATTAAGTTTATCTTGAATAGTTTGACTATTAAGATAACTCATCTTCTTTAAGTCTGTCAGCATCATATTCTCATCTTGATAAATATTGAAAGTACTATAAGGAGTACCACTAGCTTGACCTTCCTTAGCACGTTTCAAGAAGTCTTGAGAAGACTTATAAAACTTATCATCACCTTCAAATAAATCATCAAAATAATTATAAGCAAGACGATAATTAAGAGCAAAGTCAGCAACATTATCATCGTTAATAAGTCCAGCTACATCAAGATTTTTAAATTCATCCATACGTATAGCAGAACTATCAATATAATCACTAATAAATTCTGCTATTTTGTTATCAATAGCTTCAGCTTGGTCTTTAGTATGATTAAGTTTAATCTTACCATTCTCATAACCAAAATGAATAAAACCACCTTTACTACCATTATACAGACTATCAAAATAATCATCAAGAAGTTCTTGACCATAATTACGAACTTTACCAGTCTTATAATCAGTAATAGTAAACTTATCACTATGGAACATATTTCCAACTAAACCATAATTAGAATCAAGATATTTATCTTTCTTAGTTTGATAATTAGTATAAAGTCTACGAGCAGATTCTTTATCTAATCCAAAAGCATTATTAGGATTAAACTTAGGTTTGCCATCAGCTTCACGCTGAATAACTCCATCATCACCAGTCAAGAATATCATATTAATAGCCTCAGCCATATTAATCAACTCTTGATTGAATATCTTTCTAAATTGTTTATAAATAGGATGTTCTCTATTAACTTGATAATTAACTTGAACATCACCAATTCTACCGTTACGATAAGCTTGTTTACGATACTTATCATATATCATAGGACGAAGATTATCTCTCATTTCATTATTATCAAGAATAGTAGCTTTACCGTTCTCAATAACAAATTTATTCATACCTTTTACGGGGCGGATAGAACCAGTAATAATATATTTATTTACATTACCTTCTTCATCAGCAAATTGATAACCAATAGTTGCAGTTTTACCATCATTACGAATAATCTCATTCTCATATACAGAACGAGTAATATTATTATCGGTTAAATCTCTAGTAATTTGAGCACGGTCACTACGATTATCTTCAAGTTGAATAAATTTAGCTCTAGGATTGGCTTGATTAAATGCAGTTTCAGACATACTAGAAATATGTTCTGCAACATAATTTTTAATATAATTATCTACATCAGCAGCATTTGTTACAGTTCTAATTGGATTACTCTTAGTTATATGATAACGTGGAGCACGAACTACAAATGTTTTAGGAGCATCAGAAGGAGTTCTCATAAAGTAATTAGCAAGAGGAATGCTATTAGTTACTCTATCTGCATCAATATTTCTATCACTATTAAAATAATTAGCAAAAGCAGTATAAACGTAATCACCTTTACTCATCTGAGCATAAGTAATACCTGTACCTTCATCAGTCTTTACAGCTCCATTAAATAATGCAATGTTAAGTAAACCGGAAGCATAATTAGTAACACCATATTTCTGTTTATCAGCATCATAATAAAAGAGACCATAATTTACAATCTTACCATTTTCTCTAGTCTCAATAAGAATATTGCTAAGATTATATTGATTATTCTTAAACTTAAACTTAGCAAAGTTAACAAGAGATTCAGGAGCAGTATTACCTAATTCATCAGTAGTAGTCTTAGGACTATTGAGTACTTTAAGAAGATAAGTAATCATAGAACTATTGATAATATCAGATTGAAGATTACCTAAACCATTACGAGAATTAAGTTCAACTTTAACAGAAGAATAAGGATAAAGTTTATCAGCTAAAGCAATACTCTGAGTAATACTATCTTGAGAACGATAATCACTAAATCGAATATTATCTCTTTGACTAACAAGTTTATCTATTTCTTCATTGATTTTGTCAATAGCTTTATATTTCTTAGAAGTATTAGAATCATCTTGATTAATTTCATCAATCTTAGCTTGAAGTTTTCTAATTTCTTTGTTAATACTATTAATAGCATCACAATTTTCGGTATACTGAGAAGTAGTAGCATCAGAAGCTTTAGCTATCTTTCTGAGACTATCAGTAAGATAACGCATATTGGTAGCAACTTCCCCATTATTAGCAAGACGAACATAATTATCAATAGAAGCTTTATCTGCACTAGGATAATAATCTTTAATGCGAGAAGCAATTCTATCAACAATAGTATTATAAAGTTTAGCTTGGTCTAAAGCAAACTCATCACCAGCAGCAAGAGCTTGAGTATATTCTACAATAATTTCATCTACTTCATTAGCAAGTTTATTGGTAACATCAGAATCAGTATTTATATGAGTAAATTTAGCATCATTAAGGAAACTAAGAGCATGAACTTGCTGAGCATTACTATTCTTATTACTCTTATTCATAGCTGTATTCTCGTCAGCAATACGAGTTTCATATTTGTTAATTACAGTTTTGAATTGAGTATAAAGACGAGCAGCATAATCTAAATCAGAAGTAAGGTCTTTATAAAGTTTAATAAGACCTTCCATACCAGGAATATTACTAGCTTCTTTTACACTATCAATAAAAGTATTAAGATTAGAAACATCTTTCTTAGCACTAAGAGTACTAATAATATCTTTTACATCAATATAATCTACATTACCAGTAGGATTGTTTTTATCATAATCATAAACATCCTTTACTTTACCAGACTTTAAAGTCTTAGTACCAACAGTATTACTAGTAAGTTTAGGTATCATAGAAAGACTAAGACGAATGTCAAGGTCAAAACCTTTCATATAACTAGAACCAAGACCACTATGGTCATTCCAAGTATTATCTTGTCTATCACCTACAGTAAGTACATCTTCATCTTCGTTATTATTATAAGAAGAATCATCTACTGAATCAAAATCTTCAGCATAATCTTCAGCAAGACTAGATTCAGTTTCGTCACTATATTTTAGATTACCAATAATAGGGTCAGCAATAATAACTCTATTAAAGAAATCTTTACCGGTAGTATCTTTAAATATATCTTTATAAATAGCAAAAGTATTTTGAACTTGAACGTCACCATTCTTATCAAAAGCTTTAGTTATAGCAAGTATAAGTTCATCTTTCTTATAATAAGTTTCATTATTATTAAGAAGAGCATCAGCTATCTTATTAACTTCAGCATTAGTTGCAGGTTTACCAATAGCTTTGAGATAATTAGCAGCAACATCCTTAGTTATTCTAACTTTTGTACGTTTAATTAAATCACCAAGAATTGTATCCTTATCTACAATTTCTCCACTTCTAATATCACTAACGTACATACTACGCATAATATTAGGAATTGCTCTAGTAATAGCATATACCTTTGCATGACTATCACTATAACCGAAAGCATCTACATCCTTAGCATAATAAGTACCTGTGCTTTGAGCATTAACATCAAAGTGAATACTATTATAATAACGGATAGCAGTTTTAGCAATAACTCCTCTTTCGGAATTATCAACACTAGGAATATTATCAGTATGATTTACTTTCTGATAATACTTAACAAACTCATCAGTAAAACCTCCAGTTTCAGGATTACTAATAAGACTAATTAACGCTACAAAACGAGCATTATTTGCTCCAACCTTACGTTTAATGCTTGTGCCAGCACTTGTTGTTTTAAAATTACAAGCCATAACTTTATTAATTAAATTAGTTATTTAAAAAGTAAAGTTCTAGAGGATTTTAAATTCTCCTCTAGAACCTCGAAATATATTCTATGAATAATCTATTTGCAAGACATCGAAATCGCAGCAGAGCTAACGAGAGAGGCAAATTTGGCACGTTCCGACATTGGAATAGATTCTATTGCTGAGTTGAATGAATTGAAAGCTACTTCTTCACTAGTACTTTCATCAGCATCATATTCATCATCAGCATCAACATCTTCATCTTTAATATCAAACATTTCATTAGCGTTTCCAACATCATCACTATCTATAACACTATTAGTATTATCAGCAACTGTTTCTGTTTCAACTTCTTCTATACTCCCCGTAGAAGATGTTGTTGATTGAGTAACTTCTTCTTCTTTTTCTTCAGCTTTAACTTCAGCTTCTTGATTATTCTTAAATATTTCACCAAGAGCTTCCATTTGTTTAGCACGAAGACTATTAGGACGAATATTAATACCAAACAAATCACCAATAAACTTGAGTATTTTTTGCCAAATAGTATTACCTTTAATTACTCCACCATCAGCGTCAACTTGATTGAGATAATTCATTAAATCTACATTGGTAAGAGATTCAACAATAAACTCTTCTAGAGCATCTTGAGGATTCTCACGAGTAGCATAACTTTCAGCAGTAAAAGTATTAACATTATTCAGCCAATTACTAATCTTTTCAAGAGTAGCTTTATCTTGAATATGTCTACGTTGTTTAATCTCATTAATATTTCCTGCTTTTAAATCATTAATATCTTGATTAATAGCAGTAGCAAAATCATCATAAATATCTTGCATTCTATTTCTAAGATTAGCAACTGCATTAGGATGACGTTTATCATTAGCCATATCTTCAATATAAGCATGAAGATTTTCGTGCATCAAAGTTCTAATAGCTCTACCTTTTTCACCAGGTTTCTTACTATTAATCATATCTAAGAATGTCTGACCAATAACAACTTTACCACCTTTAGTTTTACTCCAAACAGCATTAGCTTGTGCATGATGTTTACTCATAAATTCTTCATCAAAGATAATATCTTTAGCTAAAAGTTTACGTAAAGGATTATCACTTTTAATATTATTTAGTTTATCTTTAGATGTATCATCTAATAAAAGAGCACTAGCAACTTCAAAACCTTTATCTGTAGAATCAGATGTTACAATAGATTTAATTTCATCAGCTTTAGAAATATAACTATCACTAACATCTTCTACGGGGCGGCTTTCTTGTTTATTTGTTACTTGAAAACTAAATCTAGCATTAGCTCCTTGTTTATTAATAGCAGTTCTTCTAATATTACTACCATTTTCTTGAGCCATATTAACTCTAAGAAGATTATTTTGTTGAATAAAATCTTTAAAACTATCATAAGTAAGATTTACACCATTTTTTCCTTTATATTCAGGAATAGTAATTTGAAACTTACCATCAGTACTTCTACTAGTAATACCTTGAAGAGGAATATTATGATTATTATCAGACTTTAAAACAGCAAAGTTAATATTGAAATTGAGACTTTTTATTCCTTTAATAAGTCTATCAGTTACAACAGATAAATCACTATTGTAAGAAATATAGTTAGGTTTACCATCAACTTTATTGATTATTTGACCTACACCATCACCATTCTTATCTCTATAGAAAAGAAGTTGATTATTCTTATTACCAAAGTTAATTCCAAGAATATTTGCAGTTCTAAATACAGATAGTTCTTTACTAAGGAAAATAGGATTTTTATTGATATTAAGAAGATTATCAATAAAATCAATAAAGTTATCTCTATTTTCAGCAAAATCACCATCATTAAGAGAAGCAAGCCTATCTTTAATTTGAGTAACTATAGCATTTTGAAGTTGCTTAAAGTCTTTACCTGTTTCAACATGCTGTTGCTTGTCATCTTTTGTATAGTATGTAGCACCTGTCCAACTCACGGGATAAGCATTTACAATATCTACAGTACCGTTATTACGAGGAACAGTGATATAAGTTCGACCAACATTAACAAGAAACTTATTACTTTCAATACCATTAATAAATTCACCAGTAGTAGATTTGGCAGCAATTTCAAACTTAGTATCTTTAGCAATAGCTAATTGAATAGGCTGAGAAGTTTCAGCATCACTTTTAAAAGTACCATCGTTACTACGAATAAGTTCACCTTCAAATACATCACTAGCTACAATATCAATGTTTGGATTGTTATCTAATTTACTAGTTTCATTATAACTTTCGCGAAGAGTATCAAACCATTTATCAATAGAATTAGCAACTACTGCACCAGTAAACTTATTAACTCTTCCTTCTGTAAGAACTTTATAGTTATATCTCCAAAGTTTAGCAAGACCATTAAGAGCAACTTCATATTCAGGACCGTTTTCATCAGAATTAATCATATTATTCTTAACCATATCTTGAACAATAGGATTACTCTTAAATTCATTAACTAGTTGTTCAGCGTTAAACTTATCAAAAGCAGCTTTATGAATAATTTCATTAAGTTTTTCATGCTTAGAAGTTTTATTTCTAGCTATGTCTTTAAGAACTTGTTTAAGTGCTCCATCTTTAGAACCATCAGATTTATCTATATGATAAATAAGTCCATCATTCTTTTGAACATATTCTCCTCTTTCTCCGATAGAAGGAATTGATATACTACCAACAAGTTTACCATTAGATTTTATACCTAAACGACTAGTACCTTTACTTGTAGTAACTCTTTCTATAGTAAGTTTATCGCCATTTTTAAGTTTAACTTGTTCAGCATAATTTTCTTTCATATCTTCATTAGTTCCAAAATCTGAAAGATTCATATTAACTTGATGAACAGTTCCATTAGGAAGAGCAGCATCTCTTTCAGCTTGAGACTTATGAAAGTTATTTAAGAAAGCAACAGGATTACTAACGTCGTTAGCATCAGTAATATTAAACTTAGCTTGACCTTCAGGTGTATTAAGATAAGCAGACAAACTATTAAACATAAAGTCAGCCATAGAATAATCATCATAAGCAGACTTAATGTAATCCATAAGGTTCATAAGATTACCATAATACTTACCATTGATTTGTGGAAGTTCAGCATCTTTAGCATATACATCAAGAAGGTCACTAACAGCTTTTTTATAAGAATCATCAAATACTACAGCTTTACCATTTTTAGATTTAGCGTTACGTTCTTCTTGGTCAAAACTACTAAAATAAACAGAAGCAACAGTGCTTTCTTTATTCATAAGTTTTTCTTGTCTCTTACGAATACGTCTGAAAGCACTATCTATTTGCTTTTTAGTTTCGGTTTCACTATATCCTTTAGCTACATAGTCATCAAGAATACTCTTGGCTTTAGCATCTAAATCTAAATCAGGAGTAGTTTTTAATTCAGCAATAACATCTCTAATAACTTTAGTATCAGAAGCATTACTCATAAAATCAGGAATCTTAGGTTCTTCAACTTCAGGAGTAGTTTCTTCTACTTCAGGAATAGTTTCTTCAACATTAGTAGTAGGTTGAGCTGCTTCTGGAGATTCTAATAATTTTGTTTGTTCTAGACCCCCAGTAGAAGATGTTTGTTGTGAAGTTTCTTCTTCTTTTACATCTTCAATTCCTAGTTTACCTTGACTAATAACTTCAAAATCATTACCAGTAAGTCTAACAATAGGATAAGAAGTTATACCTACATTATCTTGAGTAGCAATATTAGCATTAGCAAACAAATCTTCACTAGTTGTAAGATTTGCAATGTTATCATTACTTGTAGGATGAACTTCATACTCATCGTTATTCTGAGTTGGAATAAGTTGATAATCATCAGAAGCAGTCTCATTACCACTACTAGCTACAAACTTATTATTTGTAAAGTTTAATTTTCCGATTTTACTTGGTTTCACTGTAGGCTGTTGTGTACCAACATTCGATAATTGCGTATTTCCTTGCGCTGTGACGCTTTCAACTGATGAACCTGATGAATTATTCGTCTGTCCGATTTGAGGGGCTGAGAGCGAAGGATTTAGGGGTTCTACTGTTGGTGCTGCTTCAGCAGAAGTAGGAGTTGCAGAATTAAGTTGTTCAGCTTCTTTTTCTTGAGCTTGAGTAGCAGCAGGTTTAGTATCTTCAAACAAATCATCTTTACCAAGCATTTCTTGTATTTGTTCACCAAAACGATAATTAAGATTACCACTAAGATGAAGAGCATCTAAAGATTCTTTTAAATTTGATTTATCTTTATCGTTAAGAACAGATACGAAATTATCATAATTCTCAAAGTCTTGATTGTAATAAGCACCGACTGCATTAATAATAGCATCACGATTATCTTTATTACGTTTAGCTATATCTTTAACAGTATCGAAACTTTTATTTACAACTTTAACTCTAGCATCATCAAGAGTTTGATTTAAGAAACTAAGTTCACTAGCAATATCTTCTCTATTCTTAACTTGCTTACTTCTAAGATAGTCTCTATTAACCTCAGCAATAGCTTTATCTACAAGTAAATCAGTAAAGTTTTTACCAACAACACCAGGAATACCAAATTCATCAGCAGCAGTAAGAACTTGATTAGCTTTTCTACGATTATCTTCAAAAGCTTTATTTTGCTCAGCAATACTTAGTTCATCAGAATATTTACTAAATTCGCCAATAATATTATGCTTAGTAGCATACTCATCAAGTCTTTTGAAGTAATCAGCACGCTTAGTAACATCTTCATTGCCTTCAGCATCACTAAGGTCTAAAGACATAATATCTTTAAGTTCTTTACTAGCACCTTCATTAGGTTTAAATTTAAGAACACCCTTTTCGTCATGAAAAGCTGTAATTCCAGTACGAATAGCTTCACGAAGATAATCAGGAGTAAGTTGTGCTTGAACAGCAGCTATATTTTTATTAATATTATCAAGAGCAACAGCTTGACTAATATCAGTCTTAGCAGATTCTTCAACTTCTCTGCGTTGAGCATAAAGTTCAGCAAGATTATTAGCAAGAATAGTTTGAGCTGCAACTCTTTGTAAATCATCAATAGAAGTATCACCAAGTTTATCAGCTATTTCTTTAACTTGAAGAGCAACATTAATATTAGATTGAGTTAAATTAAGTTTATCTTCTTGACGAGCAATGTCTTGACCATATTTGACATTATTTGTAGCAATCATTTGAAGATATTCAATAGGAATAACTTGGTCATCTTTACGATGAGCAGCATAGTTATCAGCAATATTTATAACTCTAGTAAGTTCATTATCATATTGTTGAATAACTTCATCCATTTTATTAAGTATCTCTTGCTGAGTTTGAGTAGCATCTTCTTTAGTAGCAATACCTTTATTTACTAAAGCATCACGTACTTCATCAGATTTCATAAACTCACGAAGATAACCAGCGTTACCATGATGAGCTGCATTCAAAGTCAAATCAGTAATAAGTTCATCTTGTGCTCTAGACTTAGCAATCTCTTGAGCAGTAGTATTACCTTTAATATCAGCTTTCTCATTAAGACTAGCAAAAGGATTAACACCTTCTTTAATCTTAGCAGCTCTATCAAAGAATGTATTAAAGGTATTCAACCAAGATTGCATATTATCTCTACGAGCTTTAATTTCTCCAGTTTCACTAAGACCAAAAGAACTAGGAGCACTTTCACCAGTTTTATCATCTTTTTTAGTCTTATTTTTTTCATCTATAGTAGCTTGAATTTTACCAAAAGTAGAACCTAAATGATGAAATACAACACCACTCATTACTCCCCAAAAAGCAGAATCAGCAAGACCTCCACTACGGAGATACTTTTTCATTCTATCATCCCAAGGAGATTTGTCAGCATCAGCTTCATCTAGAAGTACTTTACCAAGATTAGTACCTTCCATTTGAGCAATATAGTTTACACCTTCTTCAAGACCTTCACTAAGTTCTCCAGCTATAATAAGTTTTTCATTTTTAAGTCTATCCCAAACTTTATTACGAGCTTTAACCCAAGAAGAAACTTTATCAGTAGCAGCTTTAATTTCTTCTTCAGTTTTACCTATAGCGAGTTTGTTATTGCGAAGAGTTTGATTAAGACTATAAGCTCCACCTCTATCTTTAATACCTTTCCAAAAACCTCTAAGTCCATACATTTGAATAATATCAAAAGTAAGGTTTCCAAAGTTATATTTAAAGTCTTCATCAGCAGAAGCTTTAGAAATCTTTCTAGCAACAGCATTTCTGTCAGAAGTATCAACGTCTTGAAGAAGTTCTTGATTCTTATTTACAAAAGCTTGATAATCTTGATTGTTCATATGATTAAGTTTATCAGTAGCATCTTTATAAACATCTTGATAAACTCCTTGTGCTTCTTGATAATTTTCCATCATACGCTGAAGTACAGCATTACCTCCAACATTAGCAAAAGTATTAAGTTTTCCGCCTTCTCTAGTACTATTTATAATTTTAGCAGCAGCAGATTGAAAACCACTAAGTTGAGCACCTTCTACTCCACGTTCAATATTATCAAGAGTTTTGTTAATACCAAATAAACTTTTAAGACCACTACGACTACGTGCACCAAGTTTAAGAGCTTTACCTATAGCACCAGCACCTTTCATAATACCAGTAGCAGGAAGAAGTAAAGTTAAACTAGACATTACACTAGGAACGTTACTAGCCCACCAACCAAAATTTGTAAGACCACCACTATAAATATCATTATGTTCAGGGTCACTATATATTGGAGCAACTTCTTGGTCAAAGTAATCTTGCCATTCTTTAATTTTGTTACTAATAGGATTTTGATAATCACCATCACTAGTAAAGAAACCATTTGCAATAGCATCAAACAAATCAGGTACAGCTTTGATTGTACCAAGAATAGCTTGACTAACAAGAGTTTGACCTAAAGCATTACCAGCTTTAGCCCAATTAGATTGATTTTCAGCACGCTCTTTATCAAGATTAGTAATAATATTAGGAGTAACACCATAACGTTGATAACTATGAGTATCACCCATTACCCAAGCATTATCTGCATTCTTTGCAAATTCATTAGCTGCACCAGATGTAATATCTTGGCTTACATCTAAAGTACGAAAGAAGGGTTGTTGAGCACGACCCTTCTTTGTTTTAGGATTATAATTAGGGTTGCTAACTATAACTCCACTATTATTAAAAACATTTTCTGTATTCATAATTAATCAATGTTATAAGCGTCATTATCATACATTCCTATATTACTAAGAATATAATTAGAATAAATAGTTCTTTGATTATTAATAAGATTAATATTATCTGTATCTACAAAACTATCCATAGCTTTAGCTAATTTAGTCTTATAATCTTCAGATGAAAAATCTCCATTTATAACATTATTAGCAATAGGAGCAAAACTTTGCCAAGCTTGTGGATAAAGTTCGCTCATAGCACTAGTAACATAAGCATCTACTTGTCTATTTAAATCTTGTTGAAATTGAACATTTAAAGAACCATCTTTATTTTTAAGACCTTTACGAAGATTACCATCTTCATCATAAAATTGTTTATTAGCTAAATCGATACCATCTTCAACTATAAGCATTTTATTAACTTTACGAAGTGCATCGTCTCTAGTTAAAGGCTGTACTCTACCACTATCGTATTCCATTTGATAAACTGCCTTTCCAGTAGAAGGGTCATTATAAACGTTAAGTCTACCATCTTGAGGAATATCAACAGGATAATTATACATTTCCATACTAGCAAGTTCTTTCATAGCTCTAGTCTGAGAATTTTGAGAGAATAATTTCTCAGCTTCACCATTCATAAAATCAGGAATAAATATTTGACGACTATTTTGTTTAATATCTTTAATTCTATTACCTGTTTCTGTATCATTATCCATCTTAGTTGGAATAGTAATAACATAACCAGTTTGATTACCTTGCATACCAAGAGAAACTTGGGTTTCTGGGTCAAATTTTCCACTAGCAATAGCGGCACGTACTAAATCTTGAATATTAGCTTTTTCGTTACTGCTATCTACTATGTGACGAACAGTAGTATGGTCATCAGTATTTTCTTCATCAGTAACATACATTTCATACTGAGTAAAATCAGCATTCATAAGACCATTAATAATAGCATTACTATTCTCTTTTACTAGAGCATTAGCTAATTCGGTATTAAGTCTACCTCCATTAAGAGCATCACTAATTTGTTTTCTACGAGCACTATTAAAAGGAAGAATCATAGAACTAACAGTAGATAAATTAGAACCATTAATATTGTTGTCTTTTACGGGGCGGATAGCTTTGTTAGCAACAGCTATAATATTATTAGGCATTTCAAAATTATTATTACCTGTAGGATTAATATAATAACCATCAGTATCGGTTATATCTGTTCTACTTCTTCTATTAATCCAATTTTTATCTGCATCACTAACACCTATAAGCTTGCCTTTAGCATCGATACCAGCTACTTGAAATCTATAATTATTATCATATCCTTTAGTACTAAGTAAAGCATTATATACTTTATTAAATAAAGGATTACGTTTACTAATATCAAGAATATATTGACCGTCTTTTATTTTAACTTTAGCTCCTGATTTAATTAACGCATCTTTACTAAGTCTGCTTCTTCTAAGCATATCTTCAAAAGCATCAGTTTTATATTCGTAGTCTTTAGCAAGCCAATCTAAACCCAATAGTCTTCTTTTCTCAGTTTGTCCACCAAACTTAACAGATAAACTTTCTGCTTCTTTAGAACCTTGACTACCTAATCTACGTTTAGCTTCAGCATAATCTTTACTAAATATATTATCTGAAGCACGTCTATTGCCGTCAGCATCTGTACCATTATTGAGACCAGGAAGAATACCATTACTATTTACAGCATTAAGAAAACTAAAAGCTTTACGTTGATTTTTATCAGCTCTACTCATCATACCTTGTATTCTACGACCATCAGTTCTAAGCTTCTTTATAGCTTGATTTACAAGAGACTGTTTAACTGGGTCACTAAAGTGAGCACGAGATAAATAATTAGCAGCACCAACATAATCTCCATCACTTATAAGTTGATTATATATTTTTTTACTAAGCATAAGTTTATTATTTTAATTTAATACACCACCTTGAGAAAGTTGGTCTTGAAACCAAGAATTACCATTTTGAATACTAGTTGATACTTCACCAGGATTACTATAATAAGTTCCTCCTAATGTAGGAAGTGGAGCAGTTATATTACTAGTATTTGTACCAGAACTAAGAGCATATTTAGTACCATAAGTTAAACCTCTAGTTTCAGAACTACCTGAAGTATGACTAACACTAGTATTATCATAAGCCATATTCTTAGTAATAACACCTATTTTACTAAGCATATATTCTTTAACTTTAAGAGGTTGACCATTAGCATCATAAATATCATTAGCAAAAGCATCAATACTATTTTGAAGAGTTTTACGTTTTTCAGGGTCAGTAGTAGTACTAAGTTCATCTTTAAGCTGATTGACTTTCCATTGTACATCATCAAATTGTTGAATAAGAGCGTTCATATTATCTGGGTCAAGAGCAAAAAGTTTATTATAAACTTCATCAATCTTTTGTTTGGTTAAAGTTTCTCTTTGGAAACTAGAACCACTAGAAGTACTATAACCAGTTTTTACAGAACGAAGACTTACAGTAGTACTAGTACCACCATTACCTACACCTTGTTCATCAGAGACACTATGTTGAGAAGTACTGCTAGTAGCACGTTTTACAGGAGCAGCAAGTTGACCAGCAAGTGTAACAAGTCTAGACATATCAACTTTCTTAACTGGGTCCCATCCAGCTTTCCAATCTGTACCTCCAACTATATTACCGTTTTCATCACGAATATCTTCATAAGCATATTTATTTTGAGCAAGCCAACGTTCTTTAGTAAGACCACTAATAACTCCACTATTAGCAAGAGACTCAACTTCACCTTTTTTCTTTTCATAAGCTTCATTAGCTCGAATACGTCCAATAACTTCAGGAGAAGAAGTAGCACTTCCTGCAAGTTCAGTAGCAACATCTAATGCTCTACTATAATCACCATATTGAGCTGCATCATTAATCTTTTGTTCAATACGTTTAGCATAATCGTATTTCCACTTATCTTCAGCAGCATTAAGCTTTAATTGACCAATAGCGTTTGTAATAGCAGACTTTTGTTGAATTGCTTTATCAGAACGCTCATCAATTTTATTTAATGCTTGACTAAGAGCTTCAAGATTTGAACGAACTGGTACACGTTGAGGAACATAACCTCCAATAGTAATACCACTTTGATTATTTTTATAAGCCATAATATTATTATTTAATTACTGATTACAAAAATAGTAAAACTTCTGATAGTAATAGTACTATCAGAAGTATTTATATAATATTAATTTATACCATATTTTTGTCTTTGTTTAGGAGACAATCTAGATAAATAGAAACGTTTAGTTCTATCATCTTTAGAAGTTCTATAAAGACTAGCTATAACATCAGGAGATAAATCAAAATCCATTTCCATAAGTCTAGTAGGAGTAGCATCTTTACTAGAAGCAATCATTGCACGTCTAGCTTGGTCATCTTCATAAGCAGTTCTACCAGCAGTCCAGAAATTAGTCCAAGCTTGAGACAATCCACTAAGACCAACATTAAGAGCATCACCTTTAGCTTGAATAGCTTCATTCTTAATTCTAGCAATCTCGCTTTGACGAGCAAGTTCATTCTGTACATTTTGTGCTGCAACAGTTTGTTGATTCTTAGCATCTTCTGTAAGCATCTTGTTCTCTTCATTTTCTTTAGTAGCCCAAAGTTTACTAAGATTAGAAAGAGCATCAAGATTAATAGCACCACTTCTATTAAGAGCAGCTACAGAACTTGAAGTATTATTGAAAGTTTGTCCAGTAAGTCTATCTCTATAACGTTTAACTTCCTCTATTTCAGGATTAACATTATAAGTTGTAGGCAATTTACTAGCTTGAATAATAGGTGCTCTATCGGGAAGAACATATTTACCAGCAGTATTATAATTTACAAGACCTGTACTTAATGCAGCAAGAGTATCAATACCTAATCCTAAATAATCTCCACCACTAAATATAGTACGACTACGATTATGTCTTTGTGGAATATAAGGAGTTTCATTAGCAGGATGATTAATAATATTCATTGCATCATTATTTGGTTTCATAAAAGTAGGCTTAATTCTCTTAGCTGTAACAGTTACTTCGTTATTTCCTAAAACATTACCACCATTATAATCATAATCATAATTTGGAGCATCATAAATAGAAGTATAGCGTTTATTGAAAGGAATATAAATACCATTAGCAGCTTTAGGTCTCATACCTTTTACGGGGCGGTTAGAACTACCTAACAAACTCTTCTTTCTAAGACTAGGATATTTACTATATACTTTACTTCTAACATCACTTCTTCCATGAAGACCAGCAAGCCTTAAAGCGTCAACAGCATCAGCTTTAGTTGGAATAGGATAACTTCTACCGCCACCTGCAAAATCTTTAGATGATACAGAAGGATAAGGATGCTTAGAAGAACCTTTATCTTTAGAAGTTAAACCACCATTTCTAAGTCTACTACCATCATCTTTAAGACCATTTCTTTTCTTAAAAACTTGTTGTTGACTAAATACTTTATCTTTATTATAACCTCTAAGAATAGCTTGAGCAGGACTCATACCGTTACTAAGAATAGGTTGAGCACTAAAGATTCTTAGAGCACCATTCTTCTTCTGAGCAACTTCACCTCCTTCAGCTTCAACTTCATTACCACCAACATTGATACCAATACCAGTTTGACCAGTCTCATTCACATCTTCATGAGAGCCGCCCCGTAAAAGGTATGTGTTGTTTCCTATCTTAGTAGCATCTCCACCATCAGTAATATAAATACCTTTAGCTCCTAATGTCTTACCAAGTCTAGCAGCAGTTCTAAATTGTCTAAGATAATCTTCTTGATAATCTCGACTATTATTAAGAACAGAAGTCATATTAGCAGCTTCTTGAGTAGCATCTTGCCAATCTCTAATACTCTGTTGTCTACGCATTTCTCTTTTCTGAGCACTATTACCAAATAAAGAACCTGCTATACTAGTAGCAGCACCAATAGCTGCACCAATCCAACATTTCTTTCTACCACCTAATCTCATAGTAGGAGTTTTAGTTGTGTCACTAGGAATAATAGTATTCTTATTAACAACATCATTAGTAACAGTCTTATTATTGTCTATAGACTCATCTGCTATAGAACCTGCTACACTAAAAGTAGGAGCTATAACAGAAGTAAAAAGACTACCGAAGTCAGCTTTAGGTCTACCACCACAACGAAGACTTCTTCTTTTAATTTTTCCAGTCATAATTTAATACTTTGAATAATTAATATTTAAATCCTCGAATCTAAAAGGAATATTATCTATATTTCTAAAGATAAATCTAACAACGAAATAACGACCATAAACTAGATTACGTTCATCACTTGGATTATTAAGCATAGTCTGAATCTTAGTTTCTTGTGTAGGAGTAAGATTATTAATATCCAAGTTATAACGTTTACATATCTCTTCTTTAGTAAGTTTACTACTAATATAATTCCTTATATAATTAAAGTTCCAAATACCTTTATCATAATAAGGAACTTTGTAATCTGGAGTTCTATCTCTAGTTACAGTATTATCATTAATCATTTTATGTCCTGAAATATCTAAGTCACCTGTGTCGTTACTATCAGTATAAATACGAAGTTTATCACCACTATAATGTTCTATATCACCATAAGTTCCATTACCCATAAGTGGTTCAGCCATTCTAGTAACTTGATTACTAAAGTAAGCATACTCTTTATTAAGTATATAACTAATAGAATTAATACATTTAGGAATATTGTAATTCTCATTTACGATAACATCAAATATAGCAGGATTAACAGTTCTAGTTTCTTCAGTACCATTTTCGTTTTGTATAGTAAGATTTGTACTCATAGCTGGAAAACCATAAGCATGGTCATCAAGTCCAGCATAATCTCCAGTTTTACCATAGAATCCTAAAGGAGTATTTTTATGGAAACAATAAAGGAAAGAACTAGTTGTTACAGCATAATAAAAATAACAATGATTTTTAGTATTTACACCTAAGCTAAATTTATAGTCATGAAGACTAATAAACTTCTTACTAATCATATTAAATGATAAAGTAATATAAGCAGGCTGATTATGTTCTCTATCTCCAACATCTTCGCTATAATAAGCAAGACACATAATTACACGAGCATTAGCAAAATCTGTAACCATGTGAGCATCGGCTATTTGAACATTGTTCATCCAATTAAGTATATCACTAGTTAAATCAGTAAGATGATTATTATCAAAGTTATATATTCTTTTATTATCTGCATCTACAAACCAATAACCATTACTGTTAACAGTCCAGGCTTGAGGATGTTGAAGTCCACCATAACCATGATTACTAGTAAATAGTTCAATAGGTTCTATTTCAAATAAATCTGGCATTTTTAATTGCGCTATATCGCCCGATGTCTTGAGGAGGTTATCTCTATTAAGGTAAAATAAAGAATGCTCCGTGTGGACGAAAAATGCAGTGCCTACACCAACGATATTTGTAATGTTGCCTTTGTTCTTAGAAAGCACTTTATAGTTGTTCGCTCTAAAGTGTCTCCATGAATTAGCAAGACTTTCATCACCAATTACATCGCTACGACGAATAGTAGCACGTTTATAAGAATCATAATTAAGATTATCTTTATAATTAGTATAAAGTTTATAATTACTTTCTATATACGTATCTTTTAATTCTATAAGGTCTGTAGCATTCAATGGCTTAACAACAATATTTGCACTACGTTGATGACTAGCAGTACCACCTTCTTCACTACCTAAAACGCCTACTAAATACTCAGGTTCTTTCTTTATCGAAATAGCATTTGTATTAACTCTACTAAACTTACTATAATTTATGATTCTAGCATAAGCTGTAGTAAATGATGTCCAATCTCTAGCAATAGTATTTCTTTCAGATATATCATATACTTTACCGGTATCAGATATATACACTTTACGGTCATATACTAAAGTTTTATCATTAACATAAAAAGCAGGATAATTAAAATCGTAATCATTAACATAATTATTAGGGAACTTAGTATCGTCTTTAACATCAGCATAACTATAAATTTCAATATCTGAATGTTTAAAACATATAGGACCAAAACTAATAAGTTGTTTATCTTTCTTACAATATATGTTACGATTAAATATCATAACATTTCCTACTTCTCCTATTTCAGGAGTAACTTTACCATTACCGTTTTTAAGAGAAAGAACTATACCACCATCAGAACCGGCAGTATTTACAGTGTTAGTTAAATCGTCATCATCTACTGCATTACTAGCTACAATACCAGCATTATTTATATAAGCAGGATTAGTAGTAGGAAGTTCAAAACCATTATTAGTTATTTTATATTCAGGAATATAAATAGAACCATTATAGTTAATCTTACCTGTTTCTACTTCACTAGCTTTAAACAATGCAGCAGTGTTTGTTTTCTTAATACAATAAGCTTGATAACTATTTGTAGTTTCTGGCTTTTCATAACTAAAGAAGAAACCTACATAACCATCAGGTATTTTTATATTAGTAAAACCAACTTTAATTCTATAAAGTACATTATCGTTAGTATTATTAAAATTATGAGTAGAACCAGTTTTAAATAAAAGGTCTCCATTATAATTCTTATAATAACCAAAACTAGTGCCTCTTAGAGTATTTGAATCACTAGGCGAAACAGCAGTACTAACAACTTCATAAGCATACTTATCTTTAAGAGCATCAATAGAAAGTAAACTAGTAAAGTCTCTATCATTACCAGAAGAACTACTACTAGTTCTTTCTCTTAACGAAGTTAATTTACTTAATTGAACATCTACACTGTCACTACCTGTCATTACTACAGAATTAATAATAGCATCAGGACGAACATCATTCTTTAATTGATAACCGTTAGTATAAGTACCGTCTTTACGAACATAATGAATGAAAAAGTTATATACACTATTAGGCATTAAAGTTCTAATAGCATTATCTACCATAATAGTATTTGAATAAGTTCTAGTATTTGTACCTTTACTCATTCTAAATCTATTAGGACGATATGAACATACAGCAGCATAACCATGAAAAAAGGCACCTGCAGCACCTTTTGTAAGTTTAAGACCAGTATGTTTATGACTTGTTCCACCACCTTGACCTAAATTGTCATATAGTCTATTAGAATAACCTTTAACTGGAACAGTAATAATATCAAACGTTGGATTGTCTCCGCCATAAATACCAAAAGCTACATTGGTACATGGAAGTATATGTTCACCTTTATAACCACCAAAAGCACAGTTATCAAAATCAGCAATATTCTCACTTTCAGTTGTTACCCAACATACATATCTTTTAAGTTCATTATAGTCTCTAGCATTAATTACAGTATGATAAGTTGTACGTTGACCATTAACATTTATAATAACATCTTTAGAAGGTTTTTTAATTTCAACAATAGCAGCACTTATACCACCAGTTGACCAACTAAATGTATAAGTCTCATAATTTACAGTATTAATCTCAACTGAATCTAAATTAGAACAAGGTTCATAAATCATGTTTGCTCTAATACCTTCAGCATATTTTGTAAGGTCTACATTATAATCACTCTCATCATAGTTTGCAATATAAAGACGATTCTCATAATTACAAAGAGAAGCGACATTGAATAAATTAAAACTATTAGCAGTTAATTCATCTATTGTTGTTTCTTCAAAATTACCAGCATCAAAAATGAAGTCACGAACATCAGTATTAAACTTACGCCAAATACGAGCTAGAGCAGTTTCTTCATGTTTAAGTATATAACCTATTTGATAAGCTTTATAATTATAAGTATCATCAAACCTTATACGAAACTTAAAATTATAATTACAATCTTTATTATTATTATTGTATGCAGCTACACAACGAGTTAAAGCTAAATTAGAACCACCACTAACATCATATACATGATTAATTACAGTTTTATTCTCTATATTAAGAGCATGATAAGAACCACCTAAAGGCATCCAATTAGTATAATAGTCTTTATCTATTTCATAACGAATAAATAATTGATATATACCATTAGGCATACTATTACCAGGAACTTTTTCTTCAAGACTTACATTAGCTATTGGAATGTTAGCACAAACTGAATATACTTCAGGATTATCACTAGCATTAGCTCTATCTAAATTTATAGTCTTTAAAGGAATATATTCTTTAGTTATTTTTTTAGCGTTTACTTTATTGTCATTATCGTCTTCATCACCAGGATTAATAACATCGTCATCTCTACCAGCAACTTCTTCAACTTTAACAATATCATATTCACCAATAGCTATAATAAGTTCACCATTTACATTATAAGTATAAGTACCTACAATTTTGCCACCGCTATAAGTCCAAGCACTACCTACTTCATTTAAGTCTAGAAGACCAGTAACTTCATTTTCTACACAACGATAAATATGAGAACTATGTTCACCGGTATCAGCTTCAAGGTAACTAAGTATTACAATCTCTTTCATACAAGGAATTATACCTACTATCTTACCTTCAACTGGAGTACTAAAAGCATAAGTTAATCCTTCTTCATTCGTAATATACGAATTATCAGGACTAACTTTAATGTTCTTAGCAAACACCAAACTTCCATTAGGAATAACGTTTGGAGTTTTATTCAAATTGAGTTCTTTTACTATATTCATAATTATTATCTTCTTGGGTCAAATGTTGAGTTATAGAAGAAGTTTCTCCAACCATCAGCATTATATAAATCATTGCGAACAGAAGCAATAGCTTTACTCTTTAATTCTTTCCATTGAATATAAGGATTAGTAACAGGACTACTACTCTTTAAATCATAAACTGGATGATGACTACCACGACTAAGATATTTATATAGAATATAAAAACTTATAGCTTCTAATAGAATACCATTATCATAAACCATTGGAACTTCACAATCATAATAATCATCATGATAAGTCATAGGTTCAAAACTTTGAACATTTATCCAATCAGTATCAAAGTTAAGTTCAATATGACCATTATTAGTTATTACAAAGTTACGACTATCATCAGCTCTTCTAATAGTTGCAACCTTCATAAAATTACGACCAGTTTTATTGGTATCATCTATAACAGCAATTTCAGGACTAGGTTCTATATTAGTTTTAGAACCAAATCCTGAATTACAACAACTATTATTAGCTTCAAGTTGTTTTATTTCACAACCATAATCGTCAAATACTTTAATATCAGTAGCATTTAACTGACAAGGAAATATACCTATACGATTAACTATTTGAAGTCTTCTAGTTTTCTTAGCCATAGGAAGACATTTCATTTGACTAAGTGCATCAATTATCCAAGCAGCAGCACGAGGAATCCAATCACTTTCACTAAGATTAAAGTCATTATCAACTTTACCAATGATGCGCTTCAAATCCACATTTTGTTTGATTTTCATTTCTAACAAATTTAGTATACATTAATTTATCTACTTGTAAACACAGAGTTAGTTTAATCTTTAAAGATACAGGTAAATGACATATCTTTTCTTTGTCACCACCAGTAAGTTTAATTAAACCTTCATTAGTATATTGTCTGACTTTTACAGAACGATAATCAATCATGCTTAATTTATAACCATAAGCTCTATGAAGATTACAATTACAAAGAGCAAGTTCATACCAACTTTCATCAGCTTTATAAATCCTAGGGTCAACTGCATCATATTCTAAGCCATTAGCTTTAGCAAATTCAGCTTCTTCTCTATTCCAAATTCTAATACCTTTAGCTTCAAGTTCTTTCTTGTATTTATTAGTTGCAACAAAGTCACAAATCTTACAACCAGTATTAAGAACTCTATTAATGCAAACATAACCTAGTTTACCTTCAAGACGATAACCATGAGCTTTAAGAATAAGAACATCATGTACTTTATTATAAAATATACCAACTATATTTCTATACTCAGCATAATTTAGAGCAATACATTTCTCATAAAGTTTAATCTTTTGTTCTAACTCACTCATCTTTCGTAAATCAACAGCATAAGCAACAAGTCTAAAACATAAATGTTTATGTTCAAGGTCATTACGTTTATCTTCATACATGCCTTTTGCAGCATTTTCAAGACGACCATTTATATACTTGTTCTGTTGAAACTCTGGATAATCAATTACAGGAAGAGCAAAACTATCAACATAAGGAACAATCTTAGAACGTTTTTCAACTATGTTACCAGCTAGTTCATCATAAGAAAGTCTAGCTCTTTCAAGTTCTAGAGTAAAAGCATCTTTCATATCTTGATGATATTTACTCATATTTATTGGATTAAGTCTTACAGCAGTCATACACTAATTATATTTTATAGTATTAGGAACTTCATCTGTTTCTTGATGTTGATTTAATAGTTCCCTTTTATATATTATTTCTTTTATTTGACCAATCATATCTTCACTAAGTAACCACTCGTTGTCATCATAAAGATGATTCTCAACAGTAAGGTCTCCATTAATATCTAGAATTTGATTAGGATGTTCAAAAGCTGATTCTATAACAATAGCATCTACTGGAACAATTCTATCTTTACTAGCTGGAAATAAATAAAGATATTCATTAATATAGTCATAACTAATAGCACCACAAAGTCCAGGAACACTTCCTTTAAATCTAGCAGTAGTTTCTTTAATATAAGGAAACTCTCTATTAGTTTTATATCCTACAGAACTAACTCTATCAAAAGGAAGATTATTAGTAAGTCTAATAGGTCTTGGAACTTTATCTAGAGTTCTTTTAATTTTATCAAGTGAAACTCCTTCATAATCTTCAGGTAGTTCTACATCACCATCATTAACTGTAATAAGTGAAACTTTAAAACGTTGAGTATGAATCTTATCAACATAAGCATGATTTTCATAACTTCTACGTATAAGTTCATTACGAGTATGAATTATAGCATTACGAACTCTTTCACGTAGAGTATGATTATTAGGCTGACCTACACCATGTAAAATTTCACTAGTAAGTTGAGCAAGAGAAGCCATATCAGTAGTAGTTAAATTATTAATATGAAAGCCGCCCCATAAAAGGTATGATTAGTAGAAGTTCTACCAATTACATCTTCTACAGGGCGGGTTTAATGTTTTACTTATCTTCTTTATCATCTGCTTTAGTAGCATCTTCAAATAAAAAATCAATAAGTTCAATAACACCAATATTAAAATCAGTACCAATAAGAGCTTTAATTAAATCATCCTCTTTAATAGTAGTATGTTCTACTTCTACTTCTTTATTATCAAGTTCTTTAATAAAAGCATTAAGTTTATTTTGAGCATTAGAATAATACTCAGTTACTTTAGCACGATTTTCATTATCAGTACGAGTAAAAGTATATTTACCAGCAGCTTCATCAGTTTCTTTCTTTTGAAGTTCAGTAAGAAGCTTAGACATCTCTTCATCATTATCACCTTTAAGAGATTCTTTAGAATCTTTAATAGCTTCTTCATAAGAAGTTGCAATAGGCTTTAATACTTTTACATTCTTCCAAATAGCAATAGCTACTTCAGCAGGAAGTTCTTTAGTCTTAATTTGCTTGAGTACATTATATGCACTAACAGCATTACTTTGTTTTACTTTAATCATAATAACTTTATTATTTTGATGTTTAATTTATAGTGCAAATATATTAATAATATATTATTATATAACTACGTTATATATATAATAATATATTTTAATATATTTGCAAAGTAATCACTTAGATTTCACTAGTATTTGTAGTACCTACAAGAGTAGGATTTTTCTCTAGTTCTTTAATGAAATCATTAACGGCAGTACTAACAGAAGCAACATTACCATTCTCAATACTATTATAGTTAATATTGAGATTATTACTTCCATAATAACTAAAACTAGCTAGTTGATTACCAGTACTATTGTTTACACTACCACTATCTACACCTTCAATAGTGTCATTGTTACGAACTCGAACATTAGCATTGATACTAAGTTCATTTACAGTAGCTTCTACATTAGAAGTCATACTTACAATTTTTGTTACTCTAATTTCCATAATTGTATTATTAAATAGTTATACTTATTTGATAAATAGATTTAATATCATTTCTAGTATATTTCTTATATTAAGAACGTCTACGTTTTAATTCATAATATAACTACCTCCTGGAGGAACTTGTTTCCATCCACCATTCATATTAATTTCAAAAGATAATTGACACATTTGTCCATAATAACCTCCTTCATAAACATTATCAAATCTTATAAATACTTCAACATAATCTGTTCTATCGCCTTCAGGAATAGTTACAGAACCTGTACCTTGACCAAAGCTATTAGATACATGACCTCTTCCGTATGTTGTCTTATCATTACCATAAGAGCAAATACTTCTAAATATACCATCAGTAATTGTAAATGTAGCATCAGGAAGTTTATATATTCTTGCTTTACAAATACAACTACCACCAACTAATTTTTTCAATGATGAGAAATCAACAAAACCACTAGAACCACTTTTAATACTTTCCATATTAATTTGTCTAGGATAATAATTAAAAATAATACCACCTATAGGAGCTATAAAAATTATTTTTGTATTATCATATAAAGATGAATTACGAGTATATGCTAAAAAAGGTACAATATCAACTTTTTTAGCATTACCTATATCAAAAGCTATTTCTTTACTAGCGTATATATAATCTGTTGGTTCTTTACAATTACCAACATAATAAATTTTATAAATCTTATCATTAATATTATATGGCGAATCATAACGAATTTGAACCCAAAAAGACCAAGCTAAAGATAAATCAGGTATTATATCATCCATAGTAATACTTGTGTTATCATCAACACTTGTTTTCTTATATAGAATACAATTAAATCTAGGAGTTGAAGAATAATAACATTCAACATACCTTGCTGCAGGAATAGAAGTTAGGAATTCATTATTTTTTGCTCTATGGTTATAGTTTCTAAAATCACTTAATCTATAAGGAGAATTAATACCACCTTTTGGAAAGTGTTTTCCTGAAACATTTACATAATGTGAATCAGTACTTGCATCTTTATCAATACCGTTATGTCCATACACATTATCATAAAAAAACAGCTCACACGCTTCAATAGCAAAACCTTCTCCACCATAATTATTACGTAAGTTTTTATAAGTATCCATAGGTATATTCATACCATAGCGAACAACACAAGTATATTTACTAAATGAAGATGTTATTGTTTCCTCAGAGTCTTCTCTAATAGGATATTCTTTAAATTCACCTTTACAACTAATAGGTTTATATTTACTCCATATATTTATATTTTCACTTTTACAAAGAGTAGCAAGGTCATTGCTACTCTCTCCAAGAGCTTGTTTAACATCATCAATGCTAACAGGAGCATTAATAATTCCGTTTTCACTATTGTAAGGCATAATCTTTATTTTTTAAATATTCAATTTCATTTTCTAATTCTCTAACTCTGGCTTTAAGTTTATCAACTTCATCATCTATTTCAGTTAAAGCACCAAAAGCAAGACTAATAAGTTTAGGATTCCAATAGTTAATCTTTAGATAACCATTATCATCTTTAGCAACTATATCTTTAAGTAATGGATTATTTACATTTTGAGCAATAAATCCAATACTATGTTTATGGTCACGAATATAATCAAATTCATAAGTACCACCAATGCTTTTAATAACATTTAAACAATTAAGTTTAGTAATGTTAGTTTTAAGACGAACATCAGAAGATTGATAAGCTGTAACTCCACCTTTAGCAAGAATACTATTAGGGAAGTAAGTATTCATATTATAATCATAATCATATATATGACCTGTAGTACTAATTGTATATCTATCAGTATTATGGTTATATTTAGTTAAAGCTAAAGCTCTAATTTTCCAAACAATACAATTACGTAATTTAGAATTATTACTAAGGTGACTAAATACTAATCTTACATAACGACGAGTATCATTACCGACATTTACATTAGCAGGACCAACACAAATATCACACTTATGTGCCCATCCTGTCATTACTTTAGAAACATATTCAGTATAAACACCACCGCTATTTCCAAAATATACTTGACATTTTACATTAACTCCGTTATTTACATCAACACTTATCCAACTAAGTTCTTGATAAATTTCATTAGGAATCTTAACCGTAACTCTAAGTTGATTTTTCTTTATTTGAGTTAGTTTCTCAGCATCATTATTACCATTAATAGCATTATTACCTAAATAATAGTCAAATATATGAACATTATCGTTTACAAGATTAAATCGTATTGCAGGGTCTGTAGTATATACATGCCAACTAGCACCATTATCTTGTGAGTATTCTATAGTTATATTATCATAACTAATACCATTAAACATATTAGTAACATTAGCTCCAATACTACCATCCCAATTTTGTAATGACGTACCATATACATTTACATTACTGGTTGTAAACATTATGCCTCTAGCAGTAAGTATATCGTTAACGTTAATTTTGCCGTCAAAATTACTAGTACCATTAACATAAAAATTATGACCACAACCACTAGAAGAATATGGTCTATTAATCATAACTTGATTATGTTCGATAGTAAGAGCAGGAGTCATACTTGCATATCTATTAGAACTAATATTATTATAATTTTCACCATTTGTAAGCATAATAGCAGTAGCTTCATTTTGAGTAGCAATAACTAAAGCTTCATTTCCTGAAGTTTCATGAGCAAACCAACTTGACCATGAAGCATTTAATGAACCACGTATAGTTAATCCTATTTTATTTGCTTCACCTATAATAGTATCTGAAGCATAAATTTTACCTGCAACATGAAGTTTATAAGCAGGTGAAGTAGTTCCAATACCAAAATTTGCATTATTTGATATACTAAATATTTCTCCATAATTATCATTCCGAATAAAGTATCTATCATTATATCTTCCAGTAACCCAACGATAACCACCATTAGCTCCATTAAAAGATATAGAACCTTCGGATATAGCACTATTAATTTTTATACCACAAACAACGCTACCACCATTAACAACTAATTCCCCATCAACATTACCAGTTCCATCAAAACTTTGACCCCAAATAGTTCTAGGAGTTTGAAGTTTAGTTGCACTAGCTACATTATCATGTAAATAAGCAAGATAACCAACCTGAGTTGCAGTAGTAGTATTTATACCATGCATTATTCTAATTCTTCCACTAGTTCCTATATCAAATCTAGTTCTCCAAGTAGAATAGCCTTGTATATTAATTATATCACCATAGCTTTCATGAAAATTATTATGTCCCTCATTAGTATGAGCCCAACCATAAACTCCAACTCCATCCTTAGTTACAGATGCATCTCTATACTCACCTCTATATCTAAGAAATGAACTTTCATGATAACCATCGACTTTATCAGAGTTACCTACAGTAACATTAGCAGGGTTTATGGCTCGAAGCGCAGAACCATCATTTTCCCAAGCAGTTAGCCAGCTTGCGTTTACTAGTTTATCTGCCCAAGTAACGTGGACACCATCGACTTTATCAGAATCTGCAACTTTACTATCAAGAAATGCTAGTTGTCTAACTGCACTCAATCCATTAGTTGTACCTGTATCAAAATCTCCCTCTATATAACCAACATACCAATTAGATGTTCTATGTGTATTAAAAATAATACTAGTTAGATAATCATTATAAGTACTTGCAAATCCATTTATCCGTCCATATTGAGTATTTGACTCGTCAAATGTTACAATTCTACCAGATTTACGCTTACTAAAATCAAATGATGATTGATGAGTATAACTAAAATTACTAGCATGCTCATTATCTACTGTATCAGCGTTACCTCCATTTGCAGGAAGAGTAGTAGGTATTTGACTAGTTAAAGCTAAAGTACCTGTAGCTCTAGGAACAGTTATATCATTTACTATATGTTCTGAAGTTGAAATAGTATCATACCATCTAAAATGAATTTCTTCATTATCATTGTCATTGCCTACTGCTATTTCTAAAGTTCCACTATTAATAGAAGTTTCTAAATGTCTAATCCATCCACTATCATTATTTGAATTACCATTATATGGGTCAGCAAATGCTATACCGTTAGAATAAAGAACTGTTCCACGACATGAACTATTATATGCTAATCCGCTAGGTATACCTGATACAAGAGTAAGTCTATTATTATCACCTCCAGCAGTACCGACACCTTGAATCCAAATACGCTTGTTATTCATAACAAGTTGTTTATCAAGGTTTATATTTGTATTATCAAACCAAATATTAGCAGAATCACTTTCAGCATTATTATATATAGCTATACCACTTATATTAATATCATTAGCAGATTTAACACAAAACATACCAACTCTATTATGGTCGCCAATATAAGCATCGTCTCCTACTAAATACCAAGTATTATTAGCAAATTTAGGATAACGACTATCACTAAGTCTACTATCATCAATAGTAACATAATTTGCTAAACTTTGATGAGAAGTTAAAAACGTAGCACCTTTAGTAAAAGTAATACTAGTTCCATTTTTACTAACATTAGTAATAGCATTACCTGTTCCAGTTACAGTTATACTAGTAGCACCATTATTTTCAATAGCAGATATTCTACTATGAAGTTTATAAATAGAACTAGCACTAGCTATTTTACTTCCTTCATTTTGAGGGTCAGAAGTAATAGCAGTACTATAAGGAACTATAGTTCCGTTTAGTCCACCTCCACCCCCCGTAGAAGGTGTGTATGTTCCGTAAGCACTAACTCCACCTTGTACTCCAAGATGAGCTGTTTTATTACTACTAGCACTAACTATTTCAAGTATATTAGGGTCTCCACTCTTTGTTCTAAGAATTATATTACCAATTTGAAAAGAACCACCAGTATTACTATCTCCAATAAATAAACCAGTAGGAAGTTTATTACCACCTTCAATACCACCTAAAGGTAGAACACTAAGCCTACTAAAGGTTTTCATTGGAGTAACATAATCTATATTATTAAAATCTGTAGTATCTTTATTAGCAGTATGTAAATAGAACAATTTAATATAGTAGAACATTGTTACCATACTAGTATTTTGAAGAATAAAACTATTAAAGTTTCCACTAAGTACACCATCAGCATTCCAATGAATATTTCCTCCGGCTAAATAACCAGTGCCATCATGTCGAAGAAGACTCATAGCATAATCAGTACCAGGAACTTTAGTTTCAAGTTCTTCACTAGTAAAAGTATCACGGTCTACCATAGGACCACCATACCAAGCAGCTATAGAAGTTTTATCTCCTTTTACAATACCATTCATACCAGCTGTAACTTTTTTATCAACATCTTTAAGTTGAATTGCGCTACTAAGAACTAAACCTCCATTAATTTCTGTTGTTTGATTAAGAGCATCTTTAAGATATTTGTATGAAGTAATATCAGTACCCATACCACTAAGTATATCAGCTTGACAAATAGCAAGATATTGTTTAACTACTTTAATCTTCTCTTGAAGGTTTCTATATTTAGTATTAGCTTCTCCTATATTAACTTTAGTTATTTCAGTATTAGCGTCTATAAGTGTATTAATAAGATTCTTATATTCAGTCCAAGCTGTTTTCATAACAGTATTGGCTTCTTCCAACTTACCTTTATTAGCATTATTGTTAGTAAGATATTTAGATGTAGTAATATTATTAACTTGGTCTATAACAGCAGCAACTTCATTACTAGCTTGATTTAACAAGTCAGTAAGTCTAGCTTTCTCAGAAGAATCAAGTACTCCATCTTCAATAAACTCATTAAACTTATTATTAATACCAGGAATTGTTATATTATTAATAGTATTAATCTTCTCATTTACTACATCAATAGCTTTATTTAATTCAGTTGGACCAACATAACGAACTTTCTTTTTCCAATTAGTTTCATCAAAGTTTGTATTCTTAGAAACAGCAGTAAGCATATCTCCTTTATAATACTTAACACCATTAACAGTAGCATCTTCAGGAAGAATCCAAAGGTCACGTTCTTTATAACCTTTATTTATAACGCCAGTTCCAGCTTTAGCATCAGCATAAGAATCTACAAATATAGAAGACTTACCATCTATAGTATCGAATACATCTTTAGGAATATCCATTTGTTCCCAAGCACTACCATTCCAATAATTAGTAGTACCATTACTAGTATTATACCAAATGTCACCTTCATGAGAAGCTTTATCTGTCCAATTAGTACTAGGGTCATCTGCTTGATACCAAGTTTCAGCTTTACCATCAAGCTGACCTTTAATACCAGCAAGTTCATCATTTATAGCAGTACTAAAATCAGCTAAATCTTTATCATCAGATTTAACCCAATCTGTTCCATTATAAACCCAAGTTTCAGTTTTATCGCCAACTCGTTTAATCCATAAATCACCTTTATCAAAAGGTTCAGTTGGAGTAGTATCAGAATAGAATATACGACGTTTACTATCAGCTAAGTCTCCAGCAGCTCCAGCTTTATCATCTGCAGCTTTAGCAGCTTTCATAGCTTTATCAAAGTCTGCATCTTTTATTTGTACCCAAGTAGTACCAGTCCAACGATAAGAATGATTGTTTTCAATATCATAAAATATATCACCGATATGTTCTGAACGAAGCTCATCAGTATTCCAAGTATTAGCAGGAGCATTATCTACAGTAGGTTCATAACCATAATACCAAACAACAATACTTTGGTCTTTTTGTTGCTTAACTTCATCAACAAGATTACTAAACTTAGTTTCGTATTCATTAGTCCACTTTTGAATAGTAGCAATAGCTTCAGAATAACGAGAAGCTAAAACCCAATCATTAGCATTGAAAGAAGTTTTATTATCTGCAACAGCTCTAGCTATATCATTATTAAACTTACCTTCAAGAGTAGCATTAACCCACATATCACCAACTTGATAATTAGTAGGTTTAATATCACCATAGAAGACTTTCATTTTACTATCAGCTGTAATTTGAGCTCTATTAGCAGCATCAAGTGCAGAAACAATATCGTTATCCTTAATACGATTCCAACGATAAGGATTAACATCATCATTGTATTTTGTAAAACGATAAGCATAACCGGTAGTTTGGTCATAGTACAAATCGCCTATATGTATTTTCTTTAATTCACTAGTATTCCAATCTACAGCAGGAAGATTATCAAGAGTAGGTACACCTTCATAAAACCAAGTTTCAATAGCACCATCAGTTTGTTTTTGAAGGTCTTTAATTACTTGAGAATTATTAATAAGATTATTTACAGTGTCTTCATCAACTCCACCATTTTCTTTAATATATTGGTCAAGGTCTTTATCTCCAATACTAGAACCTATTTCAAGATTAGCTTTAATATTAATCTTACCATTCTTATATTTAATATAAGTTTTAGGGTTCTCACCTTTATCTCCAATATACATATCGCCATATACATTGAAGAAAGCTTTACCATTATAAACACCAAATTCTACATACTCTTTATTAAGTAAAGTATAATAATTTACTCCAGCATAAAGAGTAATACTAGGAGCATAGTTATCAACAGCATTAAGAACTAAAGCTGTTTGGCGTTGAGTATCATTTAATCTATGTCCTAATTGATTAAGAACATCTCCTGGAGCAGGAGCATCAGAACCAGAGTCAAAATCAATTTGACTTAAATCAACATAATGATATTTCTTACCATCAATATCTACAGTATCAGAACTAACATTAACTACAAGTCTCCAAAGATAACTATTTTCTACTTTATGATAAGTACCTTTCTTAACATTGAAAGTTTTAGCTTGAGCTTGGTCACCAACTTTCCATTTATTTTCTACTTCTTCACCATCTTGTTCACCAAGAAAATAACAACGATAAACTTCTTGATTAAGAGTTTCATTTACAAGATTACCTTCAGCATCTTCTACTTGAGAAATACTCCAAACATCAGTGTTCTCGTCATGCTTAAATACTGGAGCATCTATCCTAATTCTATCTACATAAGCAACTCTAATACTACCGGCAGGAGAAATAACTAACTTACCACCAATAGTATCAACATTAAGTATTTGAAGAGTTTCAAATATAGCTTTAAGACGAACATAAAGATAATCTGTAGTAAGATGTGTCTTACCTATTTGGTCTACAGACCAAGTACCTCCTGTATAAGCAGTAGGTTTACCAATAGTTAGTCCATTAAGAAAATCATATATTCCATTAATAACTTCATCGTTTAATTTCTTAGGATAAAGATAATCACTCTTTAATGCGGAATAAACATTAGTGTTACTAGGAACTTTATTACTAGTAGTAGTTATAATATCAACACCTTTACTATAACCACCACCAATAACACCATTATCAAGACGAGAAATAATATCTTGATTAAGTTGAGCTTGAGAAAGTTTATATGCGTAATCCCACCAATTAGTTGTAGATTCAAATAGTCCATCGTTAACAATCTTATAAATCTCACTAATTGTAGGTTTACGAGTACCATCAATCTCTTGAATAGTTGCAGAAGCACTAATAGTTTCCTGGATTTCATTAATATCAGGAGTTACTGTAGTAGCTTTAACTACAACTTCTGTAGACTCTTGAGAAGGACTATTTGCGTCTATCTCATTAATAGCAGGAATTTTACTCATATTATTATTAATTATATTAGTAAAAGGAGGAGGACTTTCATGTCAAAATACTTTAGTAACTTAAACATCAATCAGATTAATAATTTAGTTATATATGCCTCCTCCTTTATTTGTATTTTAGCTTATCAAACTTTGATATGAACATTGTCATATAACCACTTTATTTAGCTTCTAAGCATACTTGATATACGTCCGTTATTAGTTAATCATAAACTAACTGAAAGTCGCTTAGAACGTAAATTTCAAAGAAATAAAAATCTTAAATAACATTTTAACGTCTGCATTATACGTAAAACCCCCAAGACTAATCTCTAGCCTTGAGGGTCACGGACACACATCTAGCATCGCAAGAAGCAAGGGTATTTATAGTTGAATAATACCAGCAGCTCTAAGTTGATTAAGTAGAGTGTTGACAACGCCAGCAAGACTTGCAGCAGTTGCAGTTTCAGTATCAACATTTACTATGTTTGTAATAGCTTTAACTCCACCAAGAGTTGTCTTAGTAGCAGCAGGTAATGCGTAATTTTGCAGATTAGCTAATTTATTCTTTTCTGCTGTAGTATAATCATTACTAGATAATTGTTTACCTTCAACTTTGTCTACTTTATTATTTAATTCACTGGTAAAATCCTTTAAAGTAAATTCTTTTCCCTTAGTAACCTCTCCATCTTTACTTATAGTATATTTAACTGCATGACCTTCATCTGTTATAATAAAAGCATTACCTCCATTAGCAGGAAGCCAACTTGCTGTACCATAAGCATGATTAATATTGGTAAAAAATGTACGTTGAGTGTCACCAAGTTTAGCAATATTAGCAGCTTTAGTTTCTTCGTCGATACCTACACCAAGTTTAATAATTTCATTAGCATTAATGAAGTCATTAACTTTAACTCCTAAATTACTAATATCAGTTTTTGCAGTACCAAGCTCTTTATTGATAGCATCAACTTTAGTTTCTATTTTAGTAATATCAGCTCCATAATCTTGATTAAGAGCTTCTTTAAGAGTATTCTTATTATCAACAGAAAGACCTAAACCATCAATAGCTTTATTTATTTTTACCTTATCCATATTAATTTATTTTATTATCAATATTCTTATAATCATAACCAAACTTAGATAAGATTGGTTTAATAATCCAAGTCCAACTTACAGGAGCAAGTATAGAACTATTTACAATAAGTTTTACATCAACACCGATAGCATAATATATAACACTAACAATTACTATACTAAAAAGCAATGTAAGTTTCTTAATTGTTCTAGTTACATTACCACGACAAAGATAAATAAGTACAGTAACTAGTAAATAAGTTAAAACATTAACTACTATACAATAAGTAAAATCAAAACTATTTATTACTTGTTGTATTATTTGATTTATCGTTTCCATTATCATTATCTTTAATTGCTGCAAATATACTTTTTTATTAGCAATATCAGCAGTAACTATATATTAATTAACACAATTAAAGCAGCCAATATTTATATTAATATTAGCTGCTTCAAATTATTAATGTTATCGACAATTATACCAATCAACTTGAATACCTTTACGACACATGTCTGCATACCAACGATTAAAAGCTATTCCATCATAACCATCAACATCATCTATTACATCTTTTACATATAGACATAAATGCAATCCATCAGGAACACTACTACCTAAGTAATCAGCTTTACACATATTAGCTACAAATACTGCATCATAAGGATTATCATTATTAGTTAAATGAACATTTGATTGTTTCATCATGTTATCTAACTGTTCTCTTGTTATAGGTTCAAGAGCTATTTCTGTTCCGTTACTATCTCTAGTAGTCATTTTACTAATTGCAAATTCAACTAGTTTACGATTAAAATGTCTACCATTATAACGAAGATAAACAACCATATCTTCAGGAAGTTCATCATAAACATCAAAACCTTCTTTATACATAAGCTTAGTTATTATAAACGCCCCGTAGAAGACATGGTTAGAGAAGACTTACCACTACACTCTTCTACGGGGCGGATTTCATATTAATAACGTCCATAACGACCACGCTCACGGTGTCCATATTCTTCTCTTTCGTGATAACGTTCTTCATCGTCATAAGGATTACGACTTCTATACTGAGGGTCATCGTCATAACGATTATCCCTTTCTTCATACTTATCAAGACATTCTTCGAGTTCTTGAAGTTCCATCTTCATACGTCTAATCTTTTCTTTAAGTTCAGACTTATTCATATTACGTTGTACCATGATTATCATAATTTTAATTTTTAGTTACAGCAGCTAGAATTTTAGCAATATCACCTTTCATTCCAGCAACTTCATTTTCAATACCTGCTATTCTTTCGTCACGTGCTTTATCTTTAGCAAATTGAGGATTAAGTTCTTTAAGAACTTCTTCACATTTAGTTATTTGATTTTTATAATCTTCAATATGTTCTATGACATAATTAGCATGTTGCAGAGTAGCTTCTACTTCAGATTGGATAGTTTGTTTACTTTCAGCAATAATAAGATTACCATTATTATAACTAACAGAAGTATTATTAGCTGGAACATTGTTATAATCGACATTACTACCATCTACTTTAACCTTTAAATTTACAACCATCATATTAGTACCATCAGTAGCAAATATAGGTGTAGTAGTTCCAACAATTTCACCAATCTTAAATTCTATACCATTAGTCTTGTTTAAAATATAAACTCGACTACCTTGATTAAGACCTGAAAACATTATACTATGAGTTGAAGTTTATTATTTTGTTTATCAAATACTATAATGTGAAGACCTGCTGTAAGAGCAGTAAGAGGGTCTCCATCACTTGCCAAGAGAGGAAGAGTACTATTATTAACCATAATTTCAAAACCAGTTGCAGTGGTTGTAGCTGCATTAAAATTAATTACCATGATACCAGCAGCTCCCATAGCTCTGAAAGTATGATTAGGCATACTAAAAACAGCATTAGCAGTAGCACTGCCAGCAGTCGTTTGAGTAGCAGCTACTAAAGGTATACCTCCACGATTACCAATGAATTCATTAAAAGCCATAATATTATCTCCTATAATTTAAAACCAAAAACCGTTAAGATTGTTACCACAATTGCACATACCATATTGATAAGCTACACAATTAGGTACAGCAGTAAATGGTTGATAAGGAACTGTTACAGTCTGAGGTTGAGCACACTTAATCTCATTTACAGCCTGAGCAATAGGATTTACAGCAGCAGCAATTTGCTGAGCAATTACTCCACTTTGATGTTCAGTAGTCAACTGAGTTTGCAGAGCATTAATCTTATCCTGCATTGCAGACTTCTCAGAAGCATCAAGTTTAGCGATAATTCTATCACCAACAACATCAATAGACTTATCTAAGTTGCAAGTTTGGTCACGAAGAGCATAACCTATATCAGAGAATCCACTAGTTACAGCATTACCTACATCACTAACACTTTGCTTAATAGTATTAGTCTGCTGAATAGTAGCAATCTGATTTTGATAATTGCCTTCAGTAATAGCATTCTTCAAGTTGCAGCAGCAAGTAGCCAACTGATTAGCAAGAGTCATAGTATTCTGAGTACCAGCATTAAGTAGAGCACCAGTAGAAGAATCAATCTTACAACCAACTTGAGTAACACTATTATTAACCTGGCAAATAGCTGATTGAATCATGTCAGCCTTAGTACCAAACATAGTAGCTAATCTCTGAACAGCAGAACCATTACCATTAATAGCTTGCATGATAAGGTCTCTACCATCATTATTATTTACCATATTAGCAAGAGGACCAAGACAACTACCACAATTTTGACCCATATTGCCAAACAATCCACCATTACGCATAAGAGGATAGAGAAAGAACAAGAAGATTATCCAAATCCAATTACCACCACCAAAACCTCCATTACACATAAGTAAAGGAAGCAGACTGTTAACATCGTTAGAAGTCTGACGAATTCCACCATCAGGGAACATAAAAATTTTAGAATCATCCATAACTTTACAATGATTATTAAGATTAATAAAATAATGAATAGTACATTAACTAGTATTTTGTACGTTGCAAATATAAGCGTAAACTTCATTATACACAAAAAGATGATAATCGGATTTTGTTCCAATTATCATCTTAATTAATTGCATCACTACTATTATACTTATTTTCTTTTTATTTTCTATTTAAACGAAAATAGGTTCAACATCCTTATTAAGAAGTGTAGCTTCAGAAGTAGCAAGTCTAAAAGCTCTAGAACTTTCATAATAGTCATTACTCATTTTAAGCAAATGTCTAGTAGCTTGAACAGTTCTATTTAGAATAAAGGCTATAGTACTAATTGTAAATCCAGCATGAACCATTTGTTCAACAACAAGACATCTAGTTAATACAACATTTTCTTCTCTGGATTTTCCTACTACATCTTCTCTTGTAATAGACTTTGTTCCATCAATTCTAGTAACAGCACAACAATTAATAACATTATCTATTACTCTCTAAATTAATTCTTCTTTCTTGTTCATAAGCAAATCCTTAATATCTAACTGCGTATTCTCCATCTTCTTTAGTTTTAAAATTTACTTCTCCAAATTTATTAGCTATTTGTTTATTTACGTAGTCAATATAAAGATTAGCTCGTTTAGTATTACCTAAAGCGTAAGCAGCACAAGCAGCTTGGAATATATTCCAACAGTTAAACATTATACTACCATCACCTTTGCAACCATAAGAACAATCATTAAGAATTGCTTCACCAGATTGACTAATGACAGTAAGTAATTTTATATATGTATCTTCCCATTCTTTAGGAACAGAAAGAACAATCATTTTTTCATCGTTCATAACAATATAACTTTATTATTAAACTTAGCAATATCAAAACCTTTAATTTTGTCAGAGTTATTAAGTACTGCTTTATACATACTAATAGTAGTAAGTTTAAGTACTTTATCTCTGTTAACTATAAAACCTTGAGCAGCTAGATACTCAAGAGTTTTAACAACTCCTTCTTCTAGCTTCTCAAGGTTATTTATAATATCATTTTTATCTATCATAAGAACATCTTATTAAGAATTAAACATTTTGTTATTTATGTATATAGAATACTCATTAGTAAGAATAAGTAGTTTATTACTTATTTGACTAATTCTATTTATAGAATCTTGACCATCATAAATGATAGCAAGACATTCATTAGTTACAGCATCAATCCATTCTTCTTTTAGTTTAGTAGCTACACAAATTCCATCCAATTCATAAGCAGAGAAAACATTATAAAGTTTATAATACTCTGTACTAATCACTTTGAATAAGTTTTGTTTTATCAATAGCTTATTCTGTTCAATATTGTTATGAATAATAATTTCATGACAAGTATTAGCAACAGCCCATTTAAAACTATCAAAAGCAGTACAAATAGCATTCTTTACTTTATTTCGTTCTTTAGTCTCAGCATCTTGAAAAGCTTTGTCTAGGACACTATTAAGTTTAACTACGTTTTCACTTACTTGCTTTACAGCAGTAGCTATTTCAACGATAGGTCTATTTCGGTCTTTAGCTTTAAACAAATCAACAAGCTTAATAATAAGAGTATAAGCAAGATAAACTCCACTACTAATAAGCACTGTAATATAAGAAGTATCTTTTATTGATTCAGCTATTATATCATTGATTTGATTAAATTCTTCCATAATGAAAATAAAAAAGGAGAACCTCCCCGTAGAAGATGGATAGGTTCTCCTTGAACAACTAATACTTATTAAAATGCAAGAATAGTATCAAGCAAATCAGTAAGTGTAGTATTGTCTGTAGGAACAACAATAGCTAACTCTTGAATAGGAGCTTCGTCGCGAGTACGACCATACTTTCTTGGATACTTGAACTGGATTGAGTACATCTTGTAGTTCTTATCTTCTACTTCCATAGGATAACCTGGATAAATAGAAGCACCATCAAGATATACATTAGAGAAACCACGATTCTGAGAACAGAAAGAAGCAAGGTTCTTTACATAAGCTGCATCAAGTGTTGGAGCAACAGCAGCAGTAATAGTAACTTCAGTACCAACCAAATCATCACTGGCAATAAGATTCCAACCTTGATAATTCTTCTCAGCTGCAATAGTAATATTAGCTTCATTTACAGTTACTTTAAGACCATCAAGTTGCTCATTACCAGCTTCAATCATATTAGTGAATTGCTCACCAAGTGACTTAGCCATAGCAGTAGCAGTAGTCTTATGTGAACCATTATCTGTAACAGTCCAAGAATAACGCTCACGCTTTTCAGTACCAAGCTTAATAAGCTGAAGTGTATAATCTTTACCTGCAACAGGCTCTGGAATAGTAAGCTTTGCATTAAACATCGTACCTGTTTGAGGAGTAGAAATTGTAACACGTGCAGAAGCAAAATCAATAGGAATTACAATTGCTTGACTATTAGGACGACCATAGGCGATACTAAAATCAGAAGTAGGAGCAGCAGCAAGCCACGCAGAATCATTATCATTCTGCCACATACCAATAGTACCAGCAGCTACCTTGGTCAAATCTTGTGGTTTACCAGTAGCAGTAAGAACTGCATCACTAGTACAAATAAATAATTGTCTCATTATTACTTAAATTATAAATTACGTTTAACTAACGAGAATTAGGTTCATAACCTTCATCTCTAGCATTATTACGGACATTCTCACGTTGTTGTTGCTGTTGGGCACCTTGAGCGCCTACAATACCGCCATTAAGAGCAGTACGATATAAATCCACAGCATGCTTAACAATATCAACGTGCATACTCTCAGGAAGTTCACAATTTACGTCTGTACCACCAATGTCTTCATTAAACTTAACAATACCAGGCTTACCAATATAAGATAAACGAATTTCATTTACTTCAAGACCATCTCCAAACTTATAAGCATCTGGTGTAGTCTTAGTATTATCATCAGGTTTGTCGATGTAAAGTTCAATAGTGTTATCATGAACAGTAGCAACAGGACTTCGAAGACTTGGAGCCATTACAAAATCATTAACAACATCAGCGAGATATTGGTCATCTACAAGACGAATTGGGAATATATTAGTAGTAAATGAACTACTACCTTCAGCTTTAACATAATCAATGCTCAAATCTACAAGGAAGAAATACTCAATCTTATTAGGTCTACCATAATCTGCATTACCAGGAGTAGCATATACGTTATCACCTTTTTTAATTGTAGTTTCTTTAGCTTCGCTAGCTATACCAAAATTATCAAGAGGAAGAATATAACTTGCAATGTAATTAGTCTTTGCAGTAGGAAGTTGAACTTTAGCTTTCCATACTTTATAAAGACTTTTAAGAGCATTAACTTGATTAAGCTTTGAGTTATCAGTGATTACTCTATCACTGGTAGAACCAATGTTTTGAGCAATCACTTGATTTACTGTGTCCGAAATGGAATTGTTCAGCAACAAGTCTATCTGTGAAGGCAGTATTGCTCTCACATTCTGCATACCCATTTGTTGGGCATAGTTTCTAAACATTTGGTGCATTTTAGCAGTAGTCATATCTTTATCAATTAAAAGAGTTTCAATTTATTTTCCAACTTATTCTTTAGTCCGTTATTGTCAGGATTCTTAAAGAACGCAATAGCATCATTAATATTAGCACCAACAAACAGACCATCAGGAGTATTGATTTGTTGATTATACTCTGAACGAACAAGTTCACCTCTAGTAATAAGAATTTCGATAAATGCCTTATCAAGAAGATTCTTGTCAGTAACTATAGAATTAAACTTCTTAGGGTCTTCAGTAGCGAACTTCATAAGGTCATCAACTTGTTCAAGCGCAGTCTTATTAAGACCGTCAGAAATGTTAAGACCATTAGTTCTACAATACTGAATATAAGCAGCACTAACTTTACTAGGTGAAGATTGAAGTTCAACAAGACGTTCAATAGCCTTCTTACGTTCAACAATAAGCTTAACCTTACGATTCTCTTCTTTAGCGACATCTTTAATAAAGAAACGAAGAGTAGCATTACTATTAATAAACGCTTCATCTTTAGCTACATCAGGATAGTTAAGACAATGACGCCAAATAATATATTCCTCTACGTTATCAGGCATACCATACTGGTATTTAGTTTGCTCAAGACGAGTAATAGCTTCATCACGTTTAACAGCAGCTTTATAAAGCTCTGCTTCATTAGAGCGGTCTACCTTTTCATAAGCTGCAAGAATTTTATCTTCCTCAGCTTTAACAGTGAGATAATCTCTTTTATGATTATAATGGAAAGAAATATTAAGTTCCTTATCTCCATCATTAACATCAAAGAAAATGTTATTAAGATAACCTTTAACTCTAGTAACGAAGTCTGGATGATTAGCAGCAACACCAATAATCTCTGGATAATAAGCAGCTAGCTCACCTTTATTACTCATAAGAATACGTACAGACTTAACAGAAGAACCTATAGTAGCTTTAGGCTTACCAAGAGCTTGCATATTGATTCTACGATAAGCAGAATAATTACGAACAGAAGAAATAACTACAGTCTTCTTTTCAAAATATGGAGCTTCAAGTTCTGCCTCAAGAGCAGCTTTTTCTTTAGCTTCTAATTCAGCTTGTGTCTGGTCTGCTGAAGGAGTTGAACCTTCAGCAGGAGTATTATCATTTCCACTATTTGCAGGACTTCCCATTGGAATTTCAATTTTAATATCAGTCATAGCAATCAAATTTTAAAATATTAGAGTACACACTTGAGTTGGAAGAACTTAGTGTTACGGTCAACTTGAAGACCATAAGAATCCTTAACCTCATAACGAGATACGTCAACGTCTGTAGACAGAGTATTAGTAGGGAAACCACCCCATGATGCAGGAATTGGAGTAAGACCCTTAACAACTCCAGCAATATGCTCTTGACCCTTCATACGTACCTTACGAATATTATTGTGACCATCATAAGAAGATGTATCAAGCATAAATGCTTGGTGAGAAGTCATTGGAAGACCACTACGAGGATGAATATAACCGTTGTCACGAGCATTGTCTGCAAAAGTACCACGGTCAAGGAAACCAAGATGCTTGAGAGTAATCATGTGACCATCAACAGTCTTATACTGACGGAAATAATTACCATACGAAAGACCACTCTTAGATTCACTAATCATCTTGTCGCCAAGAGGAGTAACAAAACCATTATCACGAGCATCATTCTTAACAGCACGGTCAAAGTCTTCAACAAAACCCTTACCACAAGCAAGAACTACATCCATATTACCGGTATCAGTATTGCGGTCAAGAATATCACCAATAGTACGATTTAACTTATTAATAGTAAGTTCCTCTCCATAAGTATCATAGTTACTTTCACGACAAATCTGTTGCATACCAGCAGTGTGTGGAATAGGCTGACCATTGTCTTCATCAATAAGAGTAATCTCACCATTTACAGTCTTATTATATTCTGCAAACCAAAGACGCTCTTCATTCATAACACGTTGCTGAAGCTCAAACTGACGCATCTCCTCATTCATCCAAAGATTAGTAGTACCACCACCACTAGTCTTAAACTCATAAGTAACAACAGTATTACTAATGTTACCAGCAATCTCTTTACTATAACGATGGAACTCAAGTTGAGAAGTCATCTTACCAGGTCCCATAGTATTAGTACGATTACCCTTTGAGAAAGACTCTGGAATAGTAGGAGCAGTCAAAGACCAAAACATACCTACACCAAGATTCTGAGCTACATTAACGTAAGCATTTGGATTAGGATTTGTAATACGAAGACGATACAAATAACCACCATGAGAACCATGACCGAGGTCTTTCATAATACGAACTTGAGTTACACCATCAGGAGCAATCAAACCATACTGCTCAATAAACCAGTGTGTCTTAAACTCAACTTCAAAAGTAGCACCACCTTTACCAGGAGTAGTATTAGCAGTGTTAAACCAAAGTACAGAATCATTGAACTTCATACGACCCATAGTCTTCCAAGTCCAATCAGTAGTAGTAATACTTACTACACCAGCAGTACCTTGTCCTTCTGTAAGGAAATTAAGTGGGAATCTATCATCATCCATACCAAAAGTATAGGTGAGCATAGAATTAATCTCACTAGGTTTGGTAAGCATAAGATGAGCAATAGTTTCTTCATTAGAATAACCACGGTCATCATAGTTACCACGTTGCACTTCACGAATTGCGTACATAGTTATTAATTAATTAATTAAACATTTAGCTAAATTGAATATTATCAATAGCTTTATTATTATTATTAGTTTGTGGCTTAGTAATTCGTACAGCACCATGACCTTTATTTCCTTTGCTAACGAGCTTTAAGGTTTTAACCTGCTCATTGTTAATAGCCATTTTAACAAGGTCTTTATAAGTTCCACCTGTGAACATTAACCAAGCACTAAGTAATTCTTGATTAGTAGCTTCCTCTGGAGATTGATTAGCAAGCGCACGCTCATAAGCAGTAGCAATATTACCATCTTCATCTTTAAGACCACGAGAAAGATAATCATAGAAATCATTTGGAGTAACAGTAACTTTCTGTCCATTAACTTCTTTAACAAGAGATTCAGGAAGTTTATATCCTCCAATTTCACGTTTATCAATAGTATCTTTAATACCTTTCCAATAAGCAATAGTTTTAGCTTCTTGTTGTTTACGATAAGCTTCAGCTTGTTTAGCCTCATTTTCATCACGTTGTTTATCAGCATTCTGAAGATTAGCAAGCTGAGCTTTAGCTTCATCGTAAAGACCACCAGAATCTTTAAGATACTTAATGTAATTATCATTAAGAGAAGCATTACCAAATTCTTTAGCAGCAGCTTTAATAATAGCAATCTGTTGCTCTTCAGACTTCTCATCAACAGTAATACCTGAACGGTCAGGACGTTCACCAAAACCACGAGGGTCACCACCATTTACAGTAAGATAATCAACAAACTGCTTGAGAATAGGATTGTCAACAAATACTTTATTAACAGCAGCAGCAGCTACTTCATTAGATTTAAGTTCAATAGCAGAATTAATATAATTCTTAACACCTTCAATGTCGTCAGTAAATTCAACTGGATTACCATTCTCATCAGTAATATCAATATTCATAGCTTTACGAATATTTTCAATATTTACCTCAGCTCCAGGTTCATCAACTTCAAGTGATTTAATCCACTCATCAACATCTTTAGCTTCTTTAAAAACTTTACCATCTGCATCTACAAGGTCTCCGTTCTCAGCAACAGTATATTTCTTGCCTTCAAACTCAACATTTGTACCTACCTCAAGACCCCCCGTAGAAAGGTTGGATGGATTGTCTTTGTCATTATCCTTATTATCAGGATTATTATTGGCATTATCAGGGTCAGGATTATCTTTATCATTTCCATCACCGTCTTTACCGTCACCATCTTTATTATCACCAGAGCCATTATCACCGCTATTATTATTATCAGTGCCGCCTCCGTTACCTTGGTTATTATTGGCGTTAGTACCACTACCATTACCACCGCCATTTCCAAAATCAATATTATCAAGTTCAACCATCAAACGATGATGCTGACCGAACCCAATACTATTACGAAATACAAACATAGCTTTATAATTTAAATGATTAATAATACACTAACACTTGTTAGTTGCTGCAAAAGTAATACCTTTATTTATAGTATGAAGAAAAGCATAAGTTAATTAACTATCATTATTAGAAGTTTCAGCAAATCGATTATTAGTAGAATAAAGGTTATTAATGTCATCAGTTTGAGCATAAGTTTCTTATACAACTCCAGCACTCTAATCTATTGTTTACGTGTATTCTCAAGTGTCTTTGTTTGATGCAAACATTCAAGTACATGCAATTTACTTAACGTACAATCAATCCAATCTAAGTAGCTTATAAGTTAATCAGCTATTTATAGATAACGTCTCAGAATTGAATTTAAAATATTAAATAAAATTTTATCACGTAAAATAAAAGGAGCAATACTCTCACGAGCACTACTCCTTCACATAACAAAACCAACAAACAAACAATTTATTTCTTATCGTACTTATTCTTATTTGTCTTTGCTATCTTTAATTGATTAGCCATTTCTTCTCTCTTTACTTGACGGTCAGCAGCTTTATTATAAGCGTCCATAGCTATCTTCTGTCTTTCAAGTTGAAGTTTAGCAGCTTCACTAGCTCTCTTACTTTCCTCTTGAATACGAGCTAATTGAGTTTTAGCATATTCATCATTTTGAGGATTTGTATCACCAAGCAAAGCTATATCACCTTTAGCGTATTCAAGCTGCAAATCATATTGTGCTTTAAGAGCAAGTGTTTCTCTATCTTGTTCACCTTTAGCAGCAATCTTTTGTAATTCAAGTTGATTAGCTTGTTCTTGAATAGCTTGGTCCATTTGTTTCATTTGTTCTTCATGTTGTTGCTTTATCTGACTAAATTTCTTAACAGCATCACTAATAGCAGCAACATTATCTCCAGTAATAGCAGCAAGAGCAGAATCCAAATCTCCATTCTGTGCAGCACTAAATGCCCATTGCTTTAATTGCTGAATCTTATCCATTTCCTTAGCATTATTTCTAACAGTAGTACTAAGGTCGGAACCAACAAATGAATTTACATCAAGACTAAGATAATGTTTTTTACCGGTTGTCTTATCAATATAAGATGTTTCTAGACCTTCAATATAAGCACATTTAGCAAAGTCTAAATCTCTATTATAATCGGCACATCTCATTTGGTCAAACATTTGGAATATTATAACAGAACCAGTACTTGATTGAGCAACAGCAGTTTGAGTGGTAGAAGCTCCAGCAGATTGAGCAATCTGTCCATAACGCTGAGCATTCATATCAACAAGTTCGCGAGCTTCAAGTTTAATAGCTTCTTTTAGATTACTAAGTTCAGTAATATATTGACCCATATTTACATTAAGTAATCTAATGTTTTGCATCTTAACTCCTGCTGCATCTTCTTCATCATCAATAGGAAGTACACCATCAGCAGCCATTCTATATATAGCATCTTCTGTATTATTAGATACAAGAGACTTAGGTAAAAGCATAATAAGCATTTTGTTCTTTGCTATTACCATTTCTTGATGATAAGAAACTATATTACGAAATACTTGGAAAGGAGTAATAGTTTCAATGATACTAAACTTACCAAAATAAGGAAGTACTTCCATAATACCATTATAAGGAAGTTTACCTTTACGTTCATAAAGTATAGGTCTAGCTTTAACAGGATAAATACCAGTAAATCTAGTTCCTATTCTATAACCTTCATAAACTTGAGGTTTATATTCCCATTCAATACTAATATCACCAGCTTCTTTATTCAACTCATAATCTTCTTCTACAACTCTTTGTTCCTGAAAACCAAGTTGATTTATAAAAGTAAGAATACCTTGACGAGCAAAACCTTTCCAAACTACATGCCAAACTTCATAAAGATTACCATTACGAGCACTAGGATGTTCATCTTTAGTTTTAAATAGTCTACGTTCTTCATCAGTAAACTTATCACAAACATTAGCATAATGTTCAAAGTATTGGTCATATCTTAAAGGAACAGTTCTCGTAGCATAAGCTGCATCATTATAATACTTATCAAGGAAACTTCTATCGTTATCATCAAGATAATCATCAAAAGCATCAAGAATTTGATTATAACTCATCTTCATCTTTCTAGCAAACATATCATGGTCTTCAATCATATATTCACTATTAGGAATAGGATAAGCTTCCATTAAAGGAACACATTCTTTAATAATCTTATCTCCTCTAAGTTCAGTATATGTATAACATTCACCAAAAGCACAATAATTAAAGAATGCAGTAAGATAAATATTAAGGTCATTAGTAATATCTCTAATATAATTAAGAATATCTTGACCTTGCTTACTTTCTTTATCTATATACTTCTGGTTGAAGTTGTGCATAAACTCCTCTGGGTCAGGCATAACATCTTGAGGATTTATAGCTTCTACAGATTGACCTTGACCTTCAGCTTGTTGAACAGCAGCCTGATAACGTTTTTGAAACTCTTTTTGAAATGCTTGTTGAGCAGCTTCCATAACTTTTTGTTTAAGAGCAGCATTTCTATTAAATACTATATCAGGATTGTTAGCTCCTACAACAAAATCATGAGGATTCTTAAAATACTCTCCTATATATCTACGTATAATATCAGACATAATATCATAATTACGTAGAGTAGCAGGAAAGTTCTTAAAACGTTCTTTACTAGCATTATAAGGATTAAGAGTTTTTCTATAAAACTCTTGAGGTAATTCACCATGTAGAATACGAATTTTAGTTTCAGTATCACTACGGTCATTCATACTAATTCCTAAACCAATAATATAATCAATACTATTAGTATACCAATAAGGCTTTGCTTTCTCCTCAGCACTAACCTTTTGTTTAGGAAATTGATAAGTTAAATTGTTATTAAACATACGTATATTTATTTAGTTAATTATTATTTTAAATCCTCGTACTACAAATTTATTATTTTTTATAGCATTATTTATTCTATATGTAGGAACATTTAAAAATTTAGCACATTCTCCAGTAGTACCTGTAATATGTAATTTATTATCATTAACTCTATACAAAGAATATAATTTTATAGGTTTATATCTATCTTTATCAAATTTCTCAAATTCTGAAAACCAAAAAGAATTATAAGCCCATCTATTAAAACCATTCTTATAAAAGAAAGATTTAACTTGAGTATAACCTGCATTATAACAAGCTTCTTTACTAGTCCATTCTTTAATTACTTTACCATCTTTATCATATTGTATAACTTTAAATTTAGAATTACTTATAGCATTTCTAGCTCCAACGTTACTATAATTTAAATTATCTTTATTTGTAGTCCATTCTAGATTGTCTGCTTTATTATTATGAGTATTCTCATCCAAATGATTAACTATATTATACTTTGTAGGATTAGTATTTTCTACAAAATATTTAGCAACAAGTCTATGAACTAGATAACTATTAGCATTTAAAGAACAAACTTCATAAGTTCCTTTCTTAATAAAACTAGTAGATTTTATAATCTGTGTTTTAATATTGCGTATTTTACCAAGATTACTAATTTCATAATTAGCATCTTCTTCTAAATGTTTCCAAATTTCTTTCATATTAATATTGTTTATACGAACCAATCTCTATTAAATATATTATCATTATAATTTTCAATAGTAGCTTTCTTACGATGAGCAAGTTCTTTAGCAGCTTCTACATCATTAAGTTTCCATTGAAGTGCATGTATTAACATTTCAGATACTCTATCGAAGTTACCTTTATCGTTCCATTTAAGAAGTTCAAGTATAGTTTGATAATCATAAATAGTCTGAAAGAAATAAAGAGGTGTACCATCAAGTTTTTTACCAACTTCACTATACAACATTTCTTTAAGTAATCGAAGTCCTTCAAGAACTTTAGTAGTACCTTGACCACTACCACCGCCCATATTTACACCATAAGATGCAGTAACTTTAGCTTTAATAGAACTATCCCAAAGTTCTACTGGGTCTTTCATTAAATACTTTAAAGCTTTCCATTTAGTGAAATTACTAACAGTTTCACCACGATTAACCTCAACACCAGTAGTACCAATACAATTATAATAAACAGCCATAAAGTAACATATTCTATCAGCTTCTTCAAGTTTCTCAGGACGACCATAATATGCACATACTACTTTACCTTTAAAGCCATTATATTGTGTAGGGTTTTCCCAAACTTTAATACTATTATGAGAATGTTTATTAGTGATACCACTAGTTTCTTTATTTACACCTACAGGGTCATAACTTATAGAATATTGACCTTTTGGAATACCAACTTCATATTTACCATTTTCGTTAACATGATTAACTCTAATAGGTTCAAACCATTTACGAACACAACCATGTGGATGTTCATGTTGTTTACGAGGTACACCTTGAATCCAATCAAAGAAATCTTTATTAAACTTACCTCCTTCTGCTTTAATACGAGCATTAGTTTTAAATATTACTTTACCGTCAGCATCTTCAAAGAACATACCATCATCAGATATATTAGTATAAGCTGGGTCATTTTTAAGTACTTCTTCCCAATTCATTAAAGCTTCAGAACTAAATAAGTTTTCACTAGTAGAACTAAATGATTCACTAGGCATATTAGCATACTGACCTAAGTAATTAATATAATCACTAAAAGTCTTACTATGAACTTTCTTATCAGTACGTTCTTTATAAGCAATTCTAAGACCCATTTCAATGTCAGAATTACCATCAGCATCCATAGCATATCTATCACCAATCTGACCTTGAAGACCCCAACAATAAGGTTTAAAATAACCACAAACTTCGTTACGAGAATCTTTATCCCAAACATTCTCAAAAGCTATAAAATGAAAAGCAGATGGATTATAGAAGTTACGTTCAAATGTTTGCATGTTGCCACTAGTAGCAGTACCCCAAGCAAATAAGTTACCTGTAACATAACTACCAGTACGCATAGCAGGTTCAGTAACATTCATATATTCATCAAAGTTTTCCATAGTAGAAACCTCCTCAGTCTTAACGCTAACAGCATCCTTACCAATAGCACAATCAGGATTGTTATTAGCAGAAGCACTAAACAGAGCACTATTCCAACTATTTGGACTAATATCACCATTAGGAAGTTTGAAGCCTAGAGTAAAGTTTTCAGCAGCACGAGAAAGAATACCACGTTTAAAGAAAGTCTTATTCTCATAAAAATAAAGATTACGAATAGTAAAATCAGTAAGACCACCACGCTTAGTAAGATACTTACTATCAGCAGCAACATGAATACAAACTTTATTAGGTTGAAGATTTATCTTATTAGCACTATGACTAGCCATAATATAAGAGAAACCACCACGACGAGTTTTATCAATAAGAAGATGAAAACCATTAAGTTCACAAAACTCTATAATAGCAAATGTCCAAAACTGAGCATCTATAAACTTAGGAAAGTCTTGTTTCTTCTTAGCAACAGAACCTTTATCAGTATGAATAATAGTCTTTTCGTCAAGCTGTTCAATAATAGTATAATTCAGATAATTATACATATCTCCACTAATGTGAAGATTACGAACTTCACCATTACGCATAAAACATGGAGCATCAAATCCATGTTTACGTCTGTACTCTTCTCTTTTACGTAATTGACGATGAGGAATACTATCTTCTTTATATAAAGTATATTTCTCACCATTTATATGATATAGAGAAGCCATTTCAGTAAGAAGATTAGTATTAACAAACTTATCTCCTTTACGTATATCAAGAAGAAAGCCACCACTTTCTCCAATCATAAACAAATCATTAGGGTCTTTATAACCTGCTTCTCTAGCATGTTTATATTGTCCATGATTATCGTTTATATATTGAAGAAAAGGGTAGCTTTCAATATACTTTTCTACAGTATGATTATCACTCATTTTATCAAACTTAAAATTAGTAATATAATAGCACCAGCAGCACTACAACAAGCAACATTACGTTGTTTTGTTACTTTCTTACATGACCTATCCAATAGTATATATCTTTGTCTAGCTTGTTCTGCAAGTACACTATCATTTCTAATAATTTGTCGAAGATTCTTATTAATATCTTTTTCATAACTTAATTCTATTAGTTTAGCATTAGCTTTACGAATATCACTAATCGCTATAGTTACACTATCTTGTTCTATCCTCCCCGTAGAAGATGTTAATGATTTACTTGATGAGTTGATAGAATAACTTAACAGTACTATCATTATCAAGAGTTTTAACTTCAATAACTTTTGCATTTTTAATACTATCTAAATTATCAACTTCAATTCTTAAACTATCATTATGTTTTTGTAGTTCAATATTTTGTTCAATAATATTGTTATTTTTAGTATGATAATATTTTCCAATACACATAAAGCAACAAATAACAAATGTAAGAACAAGAACTATTATAAAACCTTTACCAGTTTCATTACTAAAACTATTCATTACTTAAACACTTACTAAAAGGTTTATAACTATGAAGACTATTAATAATTTCTTTATCAATATCTTCTTGACTTTGAGTAGGTTCTATAAGTTTTGAAAAATTTCTTTCAGCATACTCTTTACGAGATATATATCCTATTCCTCCTTCAGGAGAAATTATCATTTGTTTTTCTTCTGTAGAAAAAATATCACGTATATGTTTTTCTAAATCTTTTATAGTAAAAGTACCTTGAACTACACCATCAACAAGAATACAATCCATTATAAATCCTCCTCATTAATTAAAGTATAAGTAAATAGTTTACCATATCCTTGACTAATTTGTCTATGAGCAAGTTTCATAAGAGTATCAAAATCTTCTTTATTAGCAAGAACTTGACAACCAGCAGACCAATTATCAACTTGAGTAGAATGTTTTCCGGCTTTATGAATATTGATACCAAATGTACCTTTTTCTATAGTCTTTGGATTAAAATCATAAACATCATCTTTATTGTTATCTCTATAAACTTTTACAGGTTTATATTGAACAATAGCTTCATACTTACCTTTATGATAACCAAGTTTCCAAGCAGAACGATATTGACCAGGAACAAGTATAGCACAACCTTTATAACTTACAGGTTTAGTAATACTAGTAATACCAGGGTCAGTAGTAGCAGCAAATATATTTCTAGATTTGATACCATACATATCAATGTATTCTACTACAATAACATCATCAAATTTATTAGTAATATTATTTCCAGCATTTCTAATACCAATAATATTAAGATTATACTTACCTTTAGTAAAATAGGCATATCCTTTATTGATGAGTATTTTGCTGAAATCAGCTTCACTTGCTTTATTAAATAATTCTTCATTCATATTATTTATTATTTATTATTTGTAAACCAATCAGGATTAGGAACCATACCAAATAATCTATCTAGAGCATCAACTACTTCTTTAGATTTTTCACTCATTGGATTTTTATATTTCTTACGTTTATTATTTCCCATAACATTATTATTTTAATACACCAAATACATAAAATGTTCCAATTTCTGGAATACCTTTACAAACATATTTAATATTATCGACTTCTTCAACATGAAGAACTCTAGTATTAATTCGTCTTCGTCTTGTCATAATTCATTTATTTCTTTACAAAGAATAAGAGTAATAATTACTCCATTATCAAAATGATAATCATCCATAACAACACCATTAGGTGTAACATGTCTAGTTTTATATTCTACCATTGTATTTCAGTTTGTGGATTTAACAAGCCTTGTTTATTAAGTTTAATTCTTCTATCTTGAAACATAGCATCTATTTCATTACGAATATAATTAATCTTAAACCAAGTAACAACTTCCTTACCCTCTTTATCAATCTTATACATACCATGAACATCACGATAAGGCATACCATATTTATTCTTTTCAAAAGGAGTTTGAATATGACAAAGACCTAGACCAACACAAGGAATACCTAGTATCATTTCAGTCATTCTAGCATAAGTAGATAATTGCATAGTATAATGATTACCATTACAATTTTCTAGATGAGCAAAAGGAGGTAACATAAACTCGTGAGTATTACACCATTCACTAGTAAGTTGAACAGGTTTAGTAGTTTTGTCTTTACGATAAAAACCACTAGTAAAATGAAGACCATCTTTATTAGTTTTCCAATCAAGAATAACAAATCTATCAGGTCTCACACAAAGAACATCTATAGTACCACTAAGAAGTAACTCTGGAACAAATACTCCAATTTCAGAATAAATAGTATAACCTTTATCTATATAATATTGAAATACTTTATATATTTCAGGATACTTATTATTGGTAACTTCTTTAAATTGTTCTATATCTAGAGGATGAGCTGTAAGATTAGGAATATCGGCTACAGTTATACATCTACCACTTTTAACTTGATTAAGATATTGAATAGCATCTTTAAACATACTACTTCCTTTGATACCATCTTCAAGTCCATTATGTGTAGCTGTACCACGTTCACAAGCTTCTTTAGTTATTCTTTCCCATTCAGCTTCAAGTTTACGTTCAGTAATACCACGTTCTTTAGCTTTCTTTCTAAGCCAATATTTCTTATCAAACTTAGGACAGTAATTCTCTATATTAGTAGTTACACTAAGATATTCATTACCTAAAGAATCGGTATATTTATGTGGACCTTCATCAAAATAAAGAAAGTTATTTTCATAAATACTATTCATAACTTAAACAATATAATGTTAAACATAATCAGCAGCATTCATACTACTAGTAATAGCACCACCACCTCTAGCTTTTTCAGACTCTTTTTCGTACATAAGATTTTCCTTAGCTTCATTCAAAGATTTTAAAGTCTTAGGAATCTCAGATGCTTTAGCAGTAACTTTATCTACTAAATCAAGAAGAGTACTTACATTCTCTATAGTTAAGTTAGCTCTATCTCTAAGCTTTTCGTTAAGCAAAGCATTAATAGAATCAACTGCAATATTTACATTATGTAGAGTTTTAAGAAGATTCTCAACAACTCTACCAGCTTCTCCTATATTTTGAGCATAATATCTTTTAATTATCTTTAAAACAAGAGAACTAGGTATATAGTTAGCTGGAAGACCAGCTTGTTCTATAGCCATTTTAAGAGCTTCAGCATCACTTAAACCACTTTGTTTTGCAGGAGACTTAGGGTCTCCAAGATAATAAATAACTATACAGTCTTTTACATAACCAGACTTATCTTTAGACTTATCTCTAGTATAAAGCTCTCTAACGTCTTTATCTATTAACTGACGAATAGTTGGAGCTTCAGGCATACCATTTTCATCGATAAGCAAAAGATTATCTATTATTAATCTATCTCGTTGCATGGTTCAGAATAATTTAAACAACCTAAACAATAAAATCTAATATTAGCATAATATTTACCACGACGTTCAACACATTTCCAATAAGTTTTACCATTCTTATTAGCCATACGTGCAACTTGATAATTATACACTTTTGCTTCATTATCTCTAATAACAGCTTCTCTCATCATTGCAGCTCTGAAATTTTCAAAGTTTTCAGGAGTCATGATTTCTTTAGCTGCATCTAGAGTTTCTTTGTTTTCAGCATAAGCTTTTGAACCAGCTTTTCTTTTAATCTTACCAAGATAAGGAATAGCAGTAACTTCATCAGCTTCTAAATGACGTTGAGCATCTTTTTCAAGTTGAACTAGAATCATCATGGCAACATCCTTATCTATAATATTATCATCTATAGTTTTAAGTATAGATGCTTTATTTTCAATAAGAACTTGTTTACCAGTAGAACTAGGAAATTTACCTTCTTCTAAACCTTCATCGTTTATTTTATATTTCATATTAGTAATATTATTAACACTATAATATGAAGCTTTGGGAGCATAAGCTCCCTTAGCTTTTTAAGCCTCCCCGTAGAAGATGTTCAATATAGAATTACTTACCCACACAAGTTTCTCCAGCATCAGGAGCAATATAATATTGACTAACAGGAACATACTTTCCTACAGAACCATGAATATTACAAACTGGAACAATCTTAAAATCTACGAAACAAGTAGGAACTTTAATAGCCATAAGTTTCTTATTTAAATCAGGATTAGTTTGAAGAAGATTAAGTAAGAAACCAGGAGTAAGAACATTAGCAGGAGAATTAACATGATGTCCAATAGCAATATCACTAGGAGAAATAATTATAGTTTCACCAAGTTTAATGTCTTTAATAAACTCATCATCAGTATTACTCTTAATCATAACAGCAACACCACTAACACTTGCATTCTTATTCTGCTTACTAACACTTACAATAGTAATAGGACGCTCTTTAAATACAACAGCAATAAGAGCATAATTCTTACTAACATTAACATGCTTAACGTAATCAGCAATTACATTCATGTCAACTTCACTCACACTAGTAGGCATACGAAGGGTCTGATTAAGACCAAGATAATTAACTTTTAAATCAACCATAACTTTATATTTTAAATTAATACTTTGAATAGTGTCCGTACTATTAAGTTATTTCAGCCTACAGAACTTAACTTAGTAAATAGTAATACTGTAGGTGCTAGAAATACTGCTGCAAATATAGATAATAATAATGAAAGTAATAATAGTATTAGTAATAAATTATAATTAGTTAAACGGAATTAACTAAATTTGATAATTATCAGCACGATTAGTAAGTAAAGTAATAGTAAAATCAATATGATGATTAATTAAAAGTAATGATGATGATAACGATAAAAGTGAAACAGATAATAGTAATAAAGAAAACTATGAAACAAGTAAGGGTAGTAATGATAAAGTAAAAGTATAAAGTAAAAGTATAAAGTAATTAAAGTAAAACAAATGATTATATTACTAATGATAATAAAGAAAATAATTATAAAGAATATAGTATAGATGACGATAAAGAATAAGATGATAGTATAGAAAATTATATTTATGATTGTAAGGGAGAGGGTATTACTAGCAACCCCCGGTCATTAAGATAAAGATTTGATGCCCCCC
>OLOZ01000087.1_pt1 | contig 103597 bp, 94 predicted proteins | sample 1673021 | NCBI WGS metagenome assembly OLOZ01 (sample SAMEA3136747, study PRJEB25190) | human gut metagenome | biome: human gut; feature: human-associated habitat; material: faeces | place: Austria | collected 2013 | reverse complement strand
CTTCACACGGATGGGGTCACAAGTTCGAATCTTGTATCGCCCACCATCGCAACCTAAGGTCAGGACATACGTCCTGGCCTTTTTCTTTTGCGCCAGATATGCACATGATTAGGTCCAATAGACCCATGTGCTATGATTCTGACGGCTCAAGCACGATACATTTCGTTTTCTAGATTCAAAATCGAACGTGCTCTCAAACTAATTTCTACGACGTCATTCAGCGAGGCTTCATGATTCTGCTTGCCGATAAAATCGAAAAAAGCTTTGGTGCGCGCGTTTTGCTCAACGGCGCTTCGTTTCAAATCAATGCAGGGGAACGCTATGCGCTCGTAGGGCCCAATGGTGCCGGTAAAACAACGCTGCTCAAGATAATCATGGGTATTGATTCTTGTGACGGGGGCACAATCCAGTTCGCTAAGGACACCCAAGTAGGCTATCTGGAGCAGGAAACGAATCTAGCCTCCGATACCTCCATCATTCAAGAGGTCGTTGCTTCCGCTCAAGAGATTCGCAAGATGGGGGAGCGCGCCCAGGAATTGCAGGGCATGATTGCCGAGCTTTCCGAGAAAGGGGAGGATGTCTCCTCACTTTTAGACGAATACGGTCGCGTTCAGGATCGTTTTGAACATCTTGGCGGCTACGAGCTTGAAAGCAATGCGAAGAAGATTCTTTCGGGACTCGGTTTTCACCCTGAAGATTTTGATCGTCCTTGCTCTGAGTTTTCCGGCGGCTGGCAAATGCGCATCGCACTCGCTAAGCTTTTTCTTCGCCATCCCGATCTTCTTTTGCTCGACGAGCCTACAAACCACCTTGACCTCGAAAGCGTTCAATGGCTTCGCGGCTTTATCTCCAGCTATGAAGGCGCAGTCCTCATCGTAAGCCACGACCGCGCATTCATGGATGCCTGCGTCGATCACGTTGCTGCCCTCGAGAACCGTCGTATTACCACGTATACCGGCAATTACAGCTCTTACCTCAAGCAGCGCGAGGATAACCTTGAGCAGATGCGTGCAAAGCGTGCCGCTCAAGAGCGCGATATCGCCCATATGCAGGTCTTCGTCGATAAATTTCGATATAAACCCACCAAGGCAGCTCAGGCTCAGGAGCGCATCAGGAAGATTGAGCAGATCAAAAGCGAACTCGTCATTTTGCCCGAAGGCCACAAACACATCGACTTCAAATTTCCCGATCCCCCGCGTTCGGGAGATATGGTCGTCTCGCTCGAAAACGCCTCGAAGTCCTATGAGGACAAAACTATCTACGAAAACCTCGACGTTAAGCTTTATCGCGGCGACCATGTGGCGCTCGTGGGTCCTAACGGCGCGGGCAAGTCTACGTTGATGAAAATGCTTGCAGGGATTGAGCCTCTTTCGAGCGGAGCGCGCGACCTGGGCACAAACGTCGGCATTGCGTATTACGCCCAGCATGCCCTCGAGGGGATGAACGAAAACAATTCGGTCCTCCAAGAAATCGACACCGTCACCCCAAAATGGACCGTACCGCAGCAGCGCAGCCTGCTCGGCGCCTTCCTCTTTAGCGATAACGATGCAATCGAAAAGAAGGTCCGCGTGCTTTCTGGAGGCGAGAAAGCACGCCTTGCGCTCGCAAAGATGCTCGTTGCGCCCGAGGCGCTTCTATGTCTCGATGAACCCACAAACCATCTCGACATCGACTCCGTCGATATGCTCGAAAATGCACTCAAGCGTTTTCCGGGTACCATCGTGCTCATCAGCCACGACGAGCACCTTGTGCGTGCCGTCGCGACTCGCATCATTGACATCCGCGATGGAAAAATGACCGTCTACGATGGTGATTATGATTACTACCTGTATAAACGCGATGAATTGGCTCAACGGGCTGCTTCCGCTTCAAGCAACACTCCCACGCCTGCCGCCCACGCAGACTCCGTCCCAGGACGAACGCTTCGTCGCTCCCATGTGCCGAGTGCAAGCGCCGCGCCCGCGCGTGAGGGTGGGAAAAAAACTAAGGAGCAGCGTCGAGCCGAAGCCGAAGCGAGAGCAGAGCTCAATCGGCGCCTCAAGAAGACCAAAACCCGGCTTGCAACCGTCGAAAAGCAGCTGGAGTCTCATCGCGCTCGCTATGATGAGTTGATGGAACTGATGGCTTCCGAAGAACTATATGCCAATCAAGAGAAATTTAATACGGCTCTCATGGAATATAACGGACTGAAAAAAGAGATTCCGGCACTCGAGGATGAGTGGCTGGAGCTTTCCACCACCATCGAAGAGGAGACCTCGCGTGGACGCGCATAGAGCCGGAGCGATTGCCTGCACCATCTTGAGTTGGATAGCACGTCTTTGTGCCATAGCCCTGTGTATCCTGGCGATAATGCTATGTTTTCCCAGTCTGGTCGCACGTCTTCATCTAACCGGATTCATCCTGGATATCTCCAATGCGCTGCCTTCCCTCATCGCGGGGTATGGATTGATACCCTCTCCATTTGGCGGGGTGTTCCGTTTCGATTTTGCCCTGAGTGCGGCCTTGCTCTTCCTCATCGACTACGCTTTACAGCGTGCAATCTTTAAACTTCGCTAGAACGGATTGGAATGAATATCCAAACCCTGCTCATCGATGCCGTTGCTCTCATTGTCGGTATCGTGATACACGAAAGCGCGCATGCCCTTGCCGCGTATGTGCTCGGCGATAAAACGGCTCGTTCGCGAGGTAGAGTCTCATTAAATCCCCTTGCCCACATCGATCCCTTTGGTACCGTCCTCCTGCCGCTGCTTATGCTTGCCGCCGGAGGACCTGTTTTCGCATTTGCAAAGCCAGTTCCCGTTTATTTGAATAACCTTAAGCATCCCAAGCGCGACGAACTGCTCGTGGCGCTTGCCGGACCACTTTCAAATGCACTGCTAGCCCTTGCCGCAGCACTCATCGGGTACGTTTTACTGCCCACGCTCGCCGGGCAGGCCCCCATGAGCCTTCTGTACTCCCTATTCTTTTTCTTTATGACCTTTATCGTTGTCAACCTATCGTTGGCCTTCTTTAACCTAATCCCCCTGCCCCCGCTGGACGGGTCCTCGATTCTAGTTCCCTTTTTAAAAGGAAAAGCCCTACGGGAGTACTACCGCTTCCAACAATATGCGATGCCAATCTTGCTGGTTATTCTCTATCTTCTTCCCACTGTGCTGCACATTGACATCATTGGCATGTACTTTGACATTACTGTCTATCCTTTGGCGCAAGGACTCACTTCATTTATGGTGGGCGCGATATAGTAGACTAGTAGTCCTTTAAGCACGTTGTAAGGTTGCTAACAGGATAGGGAGGCTTTGTGTCATATCGCGTTTCAACGCAGGTCTACTCAGGGCCTTTCGACCTCCTTCTTCAGCTGGTAAGCCGGCAAAAAGTCGATATCGGTTCCATTTCGATCACCGAAGTGACCAACCAGTACCTAGCAGAGGTCGACCGACTCGAAGCGCTCGACCTCGATGTCGCGAGTGATTTTTTGCTCGTGGCGGCAACGCTTCTCGACATCAAAGCAGCTTCTCTTGTTCCAGACGATTCGGATTCTGCCCCGGTGCTCGATGAAGAAGAGGTGGGGGAGTACGCGAATCTCGACGGCGATGCCCTGCGCGAGGTCCTCATTGCACGCCTCATTGCCTATAAGCAATTTAAAAGCGCAGCAGCGGCGCTTGGGGCACGTATGGAAGCGGAAAGCCGCATGCATCCTCGAGTTGCGGGTCCTGATCCAGAATTTCTCAACCTGATGCCCGATTACCTCTCTGGCATCACGCTGCGTGGACTAGCGGTTATCTGCGCCGACCTTGATGGACGCAGGGAGACTTTTCTTCTCGAAGCAGAGCACGTGGCGCCTCACCGCATTCCACTCGAGCTCACCGTCGCCTCTGTTGATCGCGTAACCATATCGAAAGAGCACACCACATTCCAAGAACTTCTCGATGGTGACGCGACACCCGAACAGCTTGTGGCCACCTTTCTTGCTGTCCTCGAACTTGCAAAACGGGGTTCAGTCACCCTGAAGCAAGATGAACTATTTGGAACGATTGAAATCGATCGCGTTGAAGGCGCTCCCGCATACCATCCGGGAGATGCGCTGACGATTGAGGAGGGGGAGAACGATGAATGAACTAGAAGCACTTGATTCGTCTTCATTAAAAGGTGCCCTCGAGGCTATGCTGCTTGTATCGAGCGATCCCGTGAGCGCACCGGCACTCGCTTCAATCCTTTCCATCACGCCGGGGGAGTGCGCGTCGCTTCTTGCCGAGCTTCAAGTTGAATACCAGGAAAAAAACCGTGGCATCCAGCTGCGTGAGATTGCCGGCGGATGGCGCCTGTTCACCCATCCTGCATTCCATGAACAAGTCGAGGCGCTTGTCCTTTCCTGGGACACACAGCGCCTTTCACAAGCCGCACTGGAAACGCTTGCCGTCATTGCCTACCACCAACCTGTGACGCGCGAGATGGTCAAGGGCATTCGCGGCGTCAACTCCGATGGCGTTATATCATCCCTTGTCGATAAAGGCCTTGTTCGAGAGCTTGGGCGTGACCCCCAACATGGTCAAGCGATTATCTATGGAACCACCAGCGCGTTTCTTGAGAAATTTGGCCTGCGCAGTACAAAAGACCTTCCAGATCTTGAGCAGTTTGCACCCGATGAGCAGTCGCGCCAGTTTATTCGCGAGCGTCTCTCCGGCAGATCTATTCAATCGACGCTCGAGGAGACCGACGACGATCTTGAAGAGGAGCGCGAACTCATCGATCTGGAAGAAGACAATGCCGACGGCTTAATGATTGAGAACACGACGGATGAGGGCGACGATGCGTAGCCTTACAGAAGATGAACGTTTCGTCCCTATGCGTCTACAGCGTTTTCTGGCGCGTGCGGGCGTAGCAAGCCGTCGCGGTTCCGAAGGCCTGATGACTGCTGGCAGGGTTACCGTCAACGGAGAAGTGAAAACAGAAATGGGCACTAAAATCGACCCTCTTGTCGATCGAGTGGAGGTCGACGGTCGCCCTGTGTCGCTTATTGCTGGCGCTACGTACCTCGTGCTCAATAAGCCTTCGGGCTATGTTACGACCATGAACGACCCCCAGGGTCGCCCATGCATTGCAGACCTCGTTCCCACCGGCCGCTATCCCGGTCTGTATCCCGTAGGAAGGCTCGATAAGGACACAACCGGATTTCTCCTCTTCACGACCGATGGAGATTTGGGCCAAGCCCTTTTGCATCCGTCCCATCATGTCGACAAAACCTATATAGCGTTAGTCGACGGCATCCTTCGCGATACAGAGCTTGAACTGCTCAGACACGGAATCACGCTAGACGACGGACCATGTCAGCCCGCTATCTGCCGGATTCTTTCGCAGCGAGAGGCGATAGAGGTGGCACCCGCGGGCATCCCAGCTCATAAGACCGCCGTTGAGGTAATTATCCACGAAGGACGAAAAAACCAAGTCAAGCGTATGCTTTCTGCAATTCATCACCCGGTGATCAAACTCCATCGCTCGACCTTTGGGCCGCTCAGCCTCAATCGTGTCGACCGCGGCTCTTGGAGGCTGCTCGACCGCGACGAAATCGACCTTCTTCTACACGCTGCAAAACACTAACCAACCTGATAGAAAGGCCACTTGGAAACTATCATGATCATCGCAATCGACGGACCCGCCGGATCGGGCAAATCGACCATCGCCAACCTCATCGCCGAGCGATTGAAGTTCGATAAGCTCGATACGGGAGCAATGTATCGTACCGTTGCGTTTGTCTGCGCATCTTCTGGAATCGACCTCGATGACGAAAAGGCGGTGACCGCCTGTGCAAACGATCTGACCATCACATTCGATACCATCGATGGCATGCAGCATGTCTTCGCCGATGGCAAAGACGTTTCTCGCGAAATCCGCACCCCAGAGACCGATCGTATCGTTTCCAAGGTTTCAGCCTATCCGGACGTGCGAAAGGCGCTTCTTCGATGCCAGCGCCATTTTGCCGCAACCCGCAACGTTGTCGCAGAGGGTCGCGATATCGGCACCGTCGTGTTCCCGCAAGCGGAGGTCAAGGTTTTTTTGACTGCCGACCCGCGCGAGCGCGCTCGCCGTCGCGTACTCCAGCGTCTTGGGGACACCCAGCTCGATCAAACAGAAATCGACGCTCTTGTCGAGAAAACCCTCGCCGATATCGAGCGTCGCGATGATCTCGACTCTCATCGTGCGGTTGCACCCTTGCGTCCCGCCGACGATGCCTATCACATCGACTCTTCATCCCAGAGCATCGAAGCCGTGTGCGATAAGATTTGCGCACTCGTTAAGCAGGTGAGCTAACATGCATCACTTTACGTCAACCTACGAGGACTACTACGGCCATGGAATGCGCGAGTACCCCGTGGGACTCAGGGCAATGTACAGCATAGTTCTTGCGATCTTGTTTGCCTTTTCCAAGATTATGTGGCGCTGGGACTTTGAGGACGCCGACAAGCTCTTCGATTCCAATAGCGAACGCGGCACCGTAATCATCTGCAATCACACCTCCATGGCAGAGGTTATTGCCATCGTTGCCCATATTTGGGCAAAAGGCCATCGTGTACGCCCCATTTTTAAATCCGAGTTTAACAAGACCAAAATCGTTAAATGGGCCTTTTCGCGTGTGGGGGGCATTCCCGTTGCGCGCGGCACCGCAGACCTCAAGTCTCTTCGCTATGCGCAGCACGCCTTGCAACGCGGCGAAGACATCTTGATTTTCCCCGAGGGAACACGCATTCGAACCGATGATCAACCGGTGGTTGTACATGGTGGCTTTGCCATCATTGCAAGCATGGGCAAGGCAACCATCTCCCCGATGGCTGTATGCGGATTCAGGGATTTGACCCCCAAAGGCTCAAAGATTACGAAGCCGCTCAAGTGCTGGATGAAGGCGGGAGAAAAGCTAAGCTTTGATGATGCTCCCAACGGTCTCAAACGCAAAGAAAAAAGCGCTTGGATCGAAAACGAGGCCGTGAAGCGTATGTACGCGCTTCGAGATGAGCTTCAAGCCGAGCATCCCGGGAGGAAATAATGACCTCGCCCTCGATTCGAGTTGCCCAGCATGCAGGCGTTTGCTTTGGAGTAAAGCGTGCGCTCGAAGAAGCCTCTAAGGTTCTCACCGAGCAAGATGGCTCAATTCACACCCTCGGTGAACTGATTCACAATCCACGCGTTGTCCAAGATCTTGAACAACAAGGTGCACATGTTGCCTACTCGGTTGACGAAGTCAAAGATGGCACCTTGATCATCCGCGCACACGGAGTTGCGCCTCAAGTCAAACAAGCCGCAGAAGACGCAGGATTGCACGTTGTCGACGCCACGTGTCCCTTTGTCAAGCGCGTGCAAGACCATGCGCGATCGCTTTATAGGGGTGGTTACCAAGTTGTCATCGTGGGCGAGGCAGGTCATCCCGAAGTCGAAGGGATTCTTGGCTGCACCGATGGCAAGGCTTGCATTGTCAGTTCTGCCCAAGAGGTTGCATCCCTTGATATTTCCTCGCGTGTAGGGGTTGTCGTACAGACTACGCAGACCAGTAAAAATCTTCGCGAGGTAGTTGACGCCTTGCTCCTTCGCGCTCGCGAGGTTCGCGTTTTCGATACCATATGCAGCGCAACGAACGAACGCCAGGAAGCAGCGCGCGCTCTTGCAGCCACATGCGACCTCATGCTTGTCATAGGTGGGCGCAATTCGGGCAACACGCGACGTTTGTTCCAGATATGTCACGACGTGTGCCCCTGCACCTACCACATTGAAGACGCTCGGGAAATCGACCCCAAATGGGTGGCTTGCGTTAGCAATATCGGCATCACCGCGGGCGCTTCAACTCCACAAGGACAAATTGACGATGTTCTATCAACCTTAAAGCAGATTACTTCCTAACATGGATCAAACCATTACAGATTATGCCCATACGGTTGCAAACTACGGACGCTCGCGCGATCCTCAGCCCGGACAGGGCGCACTGGTAACTACCGTGCGCGAGGATTCCCCGGCCTATGACGTGGGGATTGAGCCGGGAATGCGCGTCATATCCGTCAATGGCAAGCCACTTACCGATATGATCGTCTGGCTTTGGGAGTCGGACGAAGAGACTGTGGCTCTCGAAGTCTTCGATCCAAGCGATGGGTCCCTCACCCCCGTTGAACTTGAGCGATTCCCGGGCGAGGACTGGGGCTTACAGTTTGATGGGCCGATCTTTGATGAAATGCGCACATGCGTAAATGCCTGCGTCTTTTGTTTCATGACAATGCTTCCCAAAGGAGGGCGCGATACGCTCTATATTCGCGACGACGATTACCGTCTGAGCTTCCTCCAGGGCAATTTTGTCACGCTCACCAATATGAGCGATGAAGACGTGCAAAACGTTATCGAGCATGACATGAGTCCCATGAACGTCTCCATTCATGCTATAGACCCCGACGTGCGCCGCAAGCTCATGGGCAAAAACGCCGGGCGCGGCATCGAGGTCCTCGAATCGCTCATGGATGCAGGTATCGAGATTCACGCTCAGATCGTTTTATGTCCTGGGCTCAACGATGGGGAAGAGCTCGCGCGCACGCTTCGCTATTGCGAGGAGCATGAGCAAATAACGAGTTTGGGAATCGTCCCCCTTGGGTTCACCAAGCATCAAAATCGCTTTACCACCTCATATTCCGATGATCCCGTATCTGCGCGCGACGTTATCGAGATGGTGAGGCCGTATCAGGATAGAGCCTTTGAACGCTTTGGGCGCCACACCTTCCAAATGTCGGACGAGTTTTATCTTGATGCAAGGCTAGACCCACCTGCAGCCGACTTCTACGACGGCTATCCGCAATACTACGACGGTATTGGCATGATACGTAGCTATCTAGACGATACCGACCAGATACTCGCGTGCGATTCCGAGCGTCTTCATGCCATTCGCCGTGCCCTGGATGACGCAAGCGCCACCGTGATGGTTGCTTCTGGAACGGCCGCGCGCAACGTAGTTTCTCGGTTTGTCGAAAAAAGCCCCCTAGGCGGTAAGGTTTTGGGCATCGAGAATCGCTATTTTGGGGGCAATGTTGATGTCACCGGCCTTATTTGCGCTCAAGACCTACTCGAGCAGACCCCAGACGACCTCTCAAACGTTCTGTTCTTTATGCCTAGCGTCATGTTCAACGCTGACGCCATGACGCTTGACGAGTATCATCAAGACCAGTTAACCCGCGAGCTCGAATCGCGGGGAGCACAGGTTTTCGTTGTCTCCACGATGCCGAAAGACCTGCTGCAAGCACTTTACAAAGCGCTCGACCTCTAATCCAGGTCCCGTCTGCAAGGAGATACATATGAAGCCCATCGTTGCGGTCGTCGGTCGTCCGAATGTCGGTAAATCCACCCTCGTCAATCGCATCGCCCAAACCTCTGACGCCATCGTCCACGAAAGCCGTGGCGTTACGCGAGACCGCTCCTATTACGACGCCGATTGGAGTGGTCATGAGTTCACGCTCGTAGACACGGGCGGCATCGAGCCCATGAAAAGCGAGGATATCTTCTCTGCCTCGATTCGCGACCAAGCTCTTGCCGCCGCAGAAGAAGCCGATGTCATCCTCTTCGTTGTCGATGGCTCCGTCGGCGTCACCGAAGAAGACGAGAGCGTTGCGCGCATGATCAAGCACGCAAAGAAGCCCACCTTCTTGCTCGTCAACAAGCTCGACAATCCTGATCGCGAGCAGGAGCGACTCTGGGAGTTCTATTCGTTGGGCGTAGGTGACCCTATCGCGGTTTCCGCTCTGCACGGCCATGGAACAGGCGACCTTCTCGATGATGTCGTCGCATTGCTTCCCGAATCGTATGAGGACGAAAAGATCGATGACGGCATTCTCTCGGTCGCCATCATCGGTAGGCCCAATGCCGGCAAGTCCTCCTTGTTCAACAAGATTCTTGGCTCCGATCGTTCCATTGTGTCCAACGTCGCCGGCACCACGCGCGATGCCATCGATACCGTCATCGAGCGCGGCGACAAGAAGTATCGCCTTGTAGACACCGCTGGCATTCGTAAAAAGAGCACCGTGTACGAGAATATCGAATACTACTCGATGGTCCGCGGACTTCGCGCAATCGACCGCGCCGATGTCGCTCTGCTCGTTATCGACTCTTCCACCGGTATGACCGAGCAGGATCAAAAGGTCGCCAATCTCGCCATCGAGCGTGGCTGCGCCATCGTTGTTCTGCTCAACAAATGGGACCTTTTGCCCGACGACCATGCGCGCGAACAGATGATGGAGACGGTCGAACGTCGCATGGGTATGGCAAAATGGGCAAATTACCTGCGAATCTCCGCTCTCACCGGCCGCTCGGTCGAAAAGATCTGGGCTCTTGTCGATTCTGCCGCACAAAATCGTTCGGCACGCATCTCGACTTCTAAGCTCAATCAACTCTTGACCGATATGCGTGAGTTCGGCCACACCATTGTCGACGGCAAGCGTCGCCTGCGCATGCACTACGTAACTCAAACAGGAACCAATCCGCCCGCTTTTACGTTCTTTGTCAACCACACCGATCTGATCAACGATAGCTATCGCCGCTATATCGAGAACCGTATGCGCGCGACCTTTGATTTCAAGGGCACTCCCATTCGTTTGCGATTCCGCAAAAAGGATCAAAAAGAGATGGGGAAGGAAGATAAGTAATGCAAAGCTTTTCTTTGGAGTCTTGCTTGCCAATCACCCTTGCTTGCGTTGTCGTGTCCTTTCTTGTCTGTGGCATCCCCTTTGGTTTGATCATCGGCAAGCTATCCGGCAACGGCGACATCCGAAATGCCGGGTCGGGTAACATCGGCACAACGAACGCACTTCGCGTTGCAGGACCTAAAGTAGCCGCCGCAACGCTGCTTTTCGATGTGCTCAAAGGCGTACTAGGAGTCTGCGTCTCTCGTATCGTCATTGCACATGTAGCCTTTAATGGCAACGTCGCCATGCTCGCTCCCGGCGCTCCTGCCGATTGGGTGCTGGCTCTTGTTGCCCTCACCTGCCTGTGTGGACACGTTTTTTCTCCTTACCTTCATTTTCACGGGGGCAAGGGTATTGCCGTGGGTGTCGGCGTCCTCTTTGGATGGTATTGGCCCCTCGCGCTTATTCACCTTGGCATCTTTATCGTTCTCGTAGCGATTACAAAATTTGTCTCAGTTGGTTCCATAGCAACCGCAGCGTTAGTTCCCGTTACGGTGAGCATCGCATTTCCTTATTCCTCCATTCCCTGTAAGCTATTGATGGCCGCCATGGGCGTCATCGTTGTATGGGCTCATCGAGGCAATATCAAAAAACTACTGGCTGGAAAAGAATCAAAGCTTTCCTTTACAAAGCGCGTTTCGAAAATGGATGATGCATCATGAAAATCACCCTGATCGGCTCCGGCTCCTGGGGAACCGCGATTGCTGGTCGAGCAGCGTCTAATGGCAACGACGTCATCATGTGGTCACATAGCGAAGAATGCGCTCGGGGCATCAACGAGCAAGGGGTCAATCCTCGTTACCTCACTCATTATGAACTCCCCAAAAACGTTAGCGCTACAACCGATATCGTAAAAGCACTCGAGTGTGCCGACGGCATTATTTTTGCCGTGCCCTCCACGCACATTCGCGAAATCGCGAATCAAGCGGCTCCTTATATCTGCGAAACCACACCGATCCTTTGTCTCACCAAGGGAATCGAGTCGACAACCGGCCTGCTCATGAATGAGGTCATCGGCGACGAATGCGGGCACCCAGAGCGCATTGCAGCACTCTCTGGCCCCAACCACGCAGAAGAGGTATGCCAAGGGCAGCTTTCTGCCGCCGTTATCGCTGCCGAAGACAACGATGTCGCCAGTTTTTTTAAAGAGATCCTTTTAGCACCCGAATTCCGAATCTACCTTTCCGGAGACGTTATTGGCGTTGAGATGTGCGGAGCGATCAAAAACATCATCGCTATCGTATGCGGCATTGCCTCGGGTGCTGGATTCGGCGACAACACCCTTGCGCTTATCATGACCCGCGGACTGGCCGAGATCAGCCGTCTTGTTCATGCTCGCGGCGGCGAGGCCCTCACCTGTATGGGTCTTGCCGGAATGGGCGACCTTGTAGCAACTTGCACATCGCCACATTCGCGAAACCGTTCCTTTGGCCACGCTTTCTCCCAAGGCACCAGCCTGAAGCAGTATCAAAACCAAACACATATGGTCGTCGAGGGCGCTCACGCAGCAAAAAGCGCAACCGAACTCGCCCGCATCCTCGGTGTCGACGCTCCGCTTACGTTTGCCCTCAATGATGCCCTTTGGCATGGACAAAGCATGCAGGAGGTCCTGACCAATCTCGTCGATCGCGTTCCCACAGAAGAGTTCTACGGAATCATCGAATAGAAAAGGTGCAACAATGCGCAACGTTAAAATCTCGCCTTCGATTCTCTCCGCCGACCTTGGCAATCTTGCGGGGGATCTAGAGAAAATCTCAAACGCCGATTTCATTCATATCGATGTCATGGATGGCCACTTTACGCCAAATCTTACCTTTGGACCCGAGGTCGTACGTGTTGCCAAGCGCGTAAGCAACGTACCGCTCGACGTGCACATGATGGTCTCGAATCCCGAAGAATCCATTGACTGGTATGCCGACGCCGGCGCCGACCTCATTACGGTTCACTACGAGGCTGCGACGCACTTGCATCGAATCGTATCGCGCCTCCATGACAAGGGCGTTCAAGCCGGCGTTGTTTTGAATCCCGCAACACCTGTTTGCCTTCTCGAGAGCATCATCGATGATCTTGATATGGTTCTGCTTATGAGCGTGAATCCCGGATTCGGCGGTCAGAAGTATATTGAGGCAACGTATGCCAAGCTTCGCGAGCTCACTGCCTTGTGCAAACGCCACGGTGTCGACCCAATGATTGAGGTCGATGGCGGTGTTGGCATGGGCAATATCGAACAGATTGTTGCCGCCGGCGCCAATGTTCTTGTCGCTGGCTCCGCCGTCTTTGGATCGCAAGATTCCGCTCAAGCTGTTTTCGACCTTCGCGAGGCCGGCACTCGAGGCATCGCGAAACAAAACGCCTAGAGGTAGACCGACCATGCCCTTCGCCCATACCGAAATGGTGAATCTAGATTACGCCGCATCGACCCCTCTTCGCCTCTCCGCCATCGATGCACAGCGCGAATATGACAATGGCCCGCTTGCCGGAGTCAACCCCAATTCACTTCACTCTCTAGGTCGAGCGGCGGCACAAAAGCTCGAGGGATGCCGTCGCTCGCTCGCTCAAACGCTTGGACGATCTGTTCGCCCAAGCGAAGTCATCTTTACTGGCGGAGGCACCGAAGCCAACGCAATGGCCCTTCTTGGTATAGCCGAGGGAGCCAGACAGTCAAATAAGCATCGCACGCGCGTTCTCATCTCGGCAATCGAACACGATTCGATGCTCGACAACATTCCTCTACTTCATGCCGCAGGCTTTACCACCGATTTGATTTTGCCCAACAGCCATGGAGTTATCGAAGCGAAAACCCTCGCCAGCATGATGGACGATTCGGTTGCCCTCGTTTCGGTAATGCTCGCCAACAACGAAACGGGAGCAGTTCAGCCTATCGCCGATCTTGCAGCCTGCGCTCATGAACATGGGGCCTATTTTCATACAGATGCTATTCAGGGTTTTCTTCACGTTCCATTTGATATCGATAGCCTCGGTATCGACGCCCTTTCCCTCGCTGGTCATAAAATCGGTGGCCCCGTGGGAGTGGGTGCGCTGTATTTAAAGACGCGTACGCCCTTTCGACCTCGCATCTTTGGAGGAGGCCAGGAAGCAGGTAGGCGTCCGGGGACACAAGACTTGCGCCAAATAATCGCGTTGACAGCAGCTGCATCGGAGGTATATCCAAATGTGGCACATGACTTCGCTCGCCTTACCGAACTTTCCAACGCTCTTTATGACCACCTGGTGAAGCATCCGCTTATCCATGCAACAATGGGCGAGTATCGCAACGTCGACCATCTCCCCGGCATTGTTTCCATCACCGTCGATAATTTCGACTCAGAAGACCTCATTTTGCAGCTTGATGCCCGTGGTTTTGAAGTGTCTGCTGGCTCAGCCTGCACAAGTGGCAATCAAGATGCCAGCCATGTTTTGCTCGCAATGGGTATTTCGCGCAATCGCGCACTGGGCTCCCTGCGCATTTCTTTTGACGACCGAATCGACCCCGCCTCGCTCGATCGGTTCTGCTCGTGTCTTTTCGAAATTATCGGAGAACCTCATGCTGGTTGCTAACCTTCTAGACGCTCTTTTCAAAGCGTTTCCGCTCGATACCGCCGAGCCTTGGGATCACGTCGGACTGTCCGTTGGAGACCCCTCGTCTACAATCACGGGCGTGACGTGTGCCCTCGATGCCACTCTCGACAATGTTCGCTCCGCTCACAAATCGGGCTCGAATGTCCTGTTTACGCATCATCCTGTCTATATCAAAGCTCCGGATGCATTTAAGCCTGCCGAAAGCCTTACCCCCAGCTCCTCCTCCGTTGTTTACGAAGCCGCTCGCCTCGGTGTGTCGGTAATTTCGATGCACACCAATCTCGATCGCTCGGCAGCAGCCCGAACGCTCCTGCCCGAACTCATGGGCTTCACCGCGTCTTCTTCGCTTGAATTTGTGCAACAGCCCGATCTTCTTGGCCTGGGAGCAGTCGCGGACATTGCAGAAACCAACCTCGCCGAACTCGCCTCCCGTGCTTCTCGCATCTTCCACACACAGCCGCGGGTGTGGGGCGATCCATCCCATCGCATCTCAAGAGTGGCTTTTCTCGGTGGATCACTTGGCGATTTCGGAGAATTGGCGCTCAGCGCTAACGTGGATGCAATTATCTGCGGGGAGGCAGGCTATCATATCTGTCAGGACCTCTCAATACGTGGCCTTGACGTACTGCTGCTTGGCCATGACCGCTCAGAAGAGCCATTCGTGGAAATCTTGGCAAAAGCCGCACAACAAGCAGGGGTCACGCCCACTTCCATAGCTACAATTATTCATTCAGCACAATGGTGGACGGCAAAGTAATAATCTTTAAGGAGAACCTCATGAGCGTTGGCTCGACACTTTTGGAATTACAGGAAATCGATCTTACGTTCATGCGCGACAAAGAGCAGCTTCAGAATCTGCCCGAAATCGCAGAGCTGGCGCGACGCCGCAAACTCTATATCAAGCTTAAGGGCGACGTGACAAAATACTTTGCCCAATGCAAAGATGTTGAAATCGATTTGCAGGAGCTCGACAGTCGCGAGCAGGCACTTCACGACGGAATTGAGAAAGCTCGCCGCGAAGTCGACATGGACGACTACCGTCAAGTCCAGCAGCTTGAGATTACGCTTTCCGACTTTGCCAAAAAGCTTGATCGAGTTGAGTTTGAGCGCACCGAAGCCCACCAGAAGCTCAGCACTATCCAGGCTGACGAGGCTACCCTTAAGCAGAATCTTAAGAAAATTGAAGACGCCATTGTCGCGCTAACCAAACAGGCACGTACGCATGCTGCCGATATTCAAAGTGCCATCGATAAGAACGAGCGCAAGCGTACTCAACTCTTTGAAAGCCTTGACCCGGCGCTCGGCAATGCCTATAAAGACGCCTCAAAGCGCTTTGGCCATTTAGCTGTCGAGAAACTCGAGGGCAACGTCCCGAGCATCTGCCGCATGGCCCTCCAGTCTTCGAGCATGAGCGACCTGAAGCATGCAAACGAAGTCACCGAGTGCCCTTATTGCCACCGCCTGATGGTCATCCTTCCCGAGGAGTAGGCTATGGGCGTCTATGGATCCAGCGAAGAAAAGACCGTCCTTCTCTGCGTCACCGGCTGCATTGCAGCATATAAGTCCTGCGAGATCTTGCGCCTTCTGCAAAAAGCGGGATACCGCGTAAAAGTGCTTATGACAGAGCATGCAACTCAATTTGTGGGTCCCACAACGTTTCGTGCTCTGACTCATGAGAAAGTGGCTATAGGACTCTTCGATGACCCGGAAGACCCCATTCACCACATATCGCTTGCTCAGGAAGCCGATGTTGTCCTTGTCGCACCGGCAACGGCAAATTGTATCGCCAAAATGGCACATGGCATCGCAGACGATCTCATGTCTACAACTTTGCTCGCGACAAAAGCGCCGATTCTCATCGCCCCAGCAATGAATTCGGGAATGTGGAGCGCCGCGGCTACGCAAGAAAATGTAGTGGTGCTTAAAAGTAGGGGAGTGCACTTTGTTCAGCCGGACTCCGGCTATCTTGCATGCGGCGACATTGGTTCTGGGCGCTTGCCAACACCTAAAGCCATCGCCGACGCTACCTGCTCGCTGCTTCAAGGCTCTACCGACCTCGTTGGTGAGCATGTCCTCATAACGGCAGGTCCAACTCACGAGCCCATCGATCCGGTTCGATACATTGTAAATCGCTCGAGTGGAAAAATGGGCCTCGAACTCGCTCGTGCCGCTCGCGATCGCGGGGCAAACGTAACGCTTATCGCCGGGCCCATCGAGCTTCCCATTCCAGCGGGGATCGAAACCATCCATGTTCAAACGGCTTCGCAGATGTACAACGCAGCTGTGAAGGCTTTTGGACGCTCCACCATCGCCATTCTTGCAGCCGCCGTTGCCGATTACACCCCTTCTGCGCCGTCCGACCATAAGCTCAAGAAAGCAGTCGATCCAATCAACTCGATTCCGCTTATCCAGACCCAAGATATCCTTGCAGAACTATCCTCTAATAAAGAGGATCGCATTGTCATTGGATTTGCGGCAGAAACAAACGATGTCGTGGATTACGCCGTAGCCAAACTCAAGCGCAAGGGGTGCGACGCTATTGTCGCCAATGACGTTTCGCGTTCGGATGCTGGCTTTGGCTCTTCAAACAACCGCGCGTGGTGGGTTACTTCGAGCACAGTTGACGATCTTGGATTGCTTGAAAAGAGAGCCCTTGCAGATGAAATCCTCTCTCGCAGCCTTTTGTTCAAAACTAATTTAAAATAATACTTGCATCTTTAATTCGCTTTGAGTAAAGTATTCTTCGTTGCGCAAGATGCAACGACATATCGGGACGTGGCGCAGCTTGGTAGCGCACTTGACTGGGGGTCAAGGGGTCGCTGGTTCGAATCCAGTCGTCCCGACCAGCATGTATTGCAGGTCAGAGGTTTGTACTCTGACCTGTTTTTTTATCCTTAAACGTGGTTGCCTCGGGGAGTTACACTCGGCAACCAGGTCGTATCTTTCCACCCATGCGTATTTCCGATACCATGGTTAATCGGCCATTTCGCGGGTATCATGCAAACGTGAAAGTATGCACTCAAAGGAGCCTTGTGGGTCTGAAAAAGAAAATCAAAAAGGAGCTCATCGGTACATCCGATTATCCTTCTAATAAGATTTTTACTGTCTCCAATTTCATCACTGCAATTCGCCTCATACTCACTCTCGTTTTTCTTTACTTGTTTATCAATAACGAGAACCGCTATGTCGCGCTTGTGATCTACGCCATCGCCGCCTCAACCGATTGGCTCGATGGCCAGATTGCACGTATGACCAAAACGGTTAGCTGGCTTGGCAAGATGATGGATCCTGTCGTCGACAGGGCCTTGCTTTTCACCGGTGTTTTAGGACTTGTGGCTCGCGGCGAGCTGCCACTCTGGGTTTGCGTTGTCATTATCGGTCGTGATGTATACCTCGCCTGCGGCAATTTCATCGTCCGACGCTACCATCGCCGTCCCATCGATGTCGTATATACCGGAAAAATCGCCACCGCACTGCTCATGACGGGCTTTAGCCTCATGCTCCTAGGCCTTCCGGTACTAGATGGCTTCGATTTGCTTCCCGCCGCACTTGCGCAGTTCCCGGGCCTTAACGGATCTTCCGTACCCATGGGCATCTATTTTGTCTACGGCGGCGTTTGCTTCTCGCTTATCACTGCCGCTATCTACACGATTAAAGGCGGCATCGCCATTAGACAAGCCAAGCTTCATCCCGAAAATGAGGATGATGATTTCCTTAATCCAGAAATTGATGATAGCGATGAGGACGTTACTTCTGGAGCGTATACCGAATAAGTAGGGTAGAATAAACTCGTTATCTTCGTCTTATTAGCTTGATATATGGGGGTTCTCATGGCCGCTGTAGACTCCACACATAATTCCGTTCCTTCCGGGGATGCAACCTGCGTTTTTCGTATGCCCATGAACGATATGACTGCTCCCGACCTTATGAAGTCGCAGGTTATCTCTAAACCCGTTTTGACGATTATCAAAGGGCCGCAGACGGGCAATACGTTTGAGCTTGAAGGCGCACTCACGACCGTTGGTCGCGATCCCGCAAACAGCATTTTCTTAAACGACATGACCGTCTCGCGTTCTCACGCAAAAATCAAGCACGATGCCTCTGGGGTCTCTATCGAGGACCTTGGTTCACTCAATGGCACCTGGGTCGATGGGGCCATCGTAAGCAATGCACCGCTTCATGACGGCTCTTCTATTCAAATTGGCACGTTTACCCTTATCTATCACGAAAGCCAGCCGGAGCGCATTGAGACCGGTGAGTAGCTTGGCTGAGCGAAGCTACCTCAGCATCGGTCAGGTTGTGAACTATCTGCGCGGTGCATATCCCGATCTTTCAAATTCAAAGATTCGCTTTCTGGAAGACGAAGGGCTTATTACGCCTCACAGGACACCTAAGGGCTATCGACAGTACTCCAAGGAGGATGTCGATCGCCTTGAGGTTATTTTGCACTTGCAAAAAACCAGGTATATGCCGCTAACCGTTATCAAGCAAAAACTCGATAGCGCAAACGATCTTTCCACCCTGGCCTTTGAGGTGGGGTTGCTCTCCGACCTTCCTATGAAGACGGAGCCCAAGGAAACCAAGCAGAAGCTTCATCCCATCGAAGACATTCCCGATATCCTCGGAGTCGAGATTCCCTTTATACGCGCGCTCGCTGAAAACGATTTGATTCGCATTATCAAGAGTCCTCAAAATCGAGATCTTGTTGATGGGCGAGATTTTGAAATTATTCGCTATTGCGCCGAGCTCAATCGCTTCCATATCGAACCGCGCAATCTTCGTCAGTATGTTTCTGCCGCAAATCGAGAATCTACCATGTTTGAGCAGGTCCTTATCGGAATGCTTGGAATGGATGATTCCGATGAAGGCCGCGAAGCAAAGCTTGAACGGGCATTTAACAAGCTCCACGATTTGACCGATGGCGTTCGCACCGCGCTTCTCAAAAACCGTGTGTTCGAATCCCTCAATGCCGTTGTCGAAGATGCTGACGTCAACGTGATAGATGATGAGCTTGCTCGCGCCGCTGCTGCAGCCACAGAAAAGAATGACAAACCCACGAGTACTACTGTAAGCAAAAGCACAAAACGGGGGTAACCAATGGATGTAAAAGAGCTCGAGTCCTATATTGTCGATATACCCGACTATCCTGAGCCAGGAGTTATCTTTAAAGACATCACGCCGCTTTTTGCCGACCCCAAGCCGTTCAGAGCAATGGTCGATGCATTCGTCTCTCACTACAAAGACGAGGGGATTACAAAGGTAGTCGGTCCGGAAGCGCGCGGTTTTATGATTGGCACCCCCGTTGCTCTAGAGTTGGGCGCTGGCTTTATTCCCGCTCGTAAGCCCGGCAAACTTCCTCGCGCCACCGTTTCGGCTTCTTATGAACTTGAATATGGTACGGACACGCTCGAGATTCACGCTGATGCCATTCAGCCGGAAGATCGCGTCTTGATTATCGACGATCTTATCGCAACTGGCGGTACAGCAGCAGCTACGGGCAGGCTAATCCAGGATATGGGCGCCACGCTTGTAGGCTACGCGAGCATTCTTGAATTATGCTTTCTCAATCCGCGCAAAAAGCTTGCCGAGTCGGGCGACCACGATCTTTTTTCGCTGATTAAGGTTGATTAGCGAGCACCCACTCCACTGTTTTCAAAGCCTGCAAATTGGAGATAGGCCATAAGCAACGCTTTTGATGCAAAAGCCTGAGCTGCAGCACGTACAAGAAGCTCTTCGCGACTGATTTCACCTGTCTCGCGAAGAGCGCGTTCCAACGATTGAACATCGGTGGCCGAAAACGTCATATCAACGATGTGATTGATTTCGGCCACCATGTGGTCATACGCCTCTTGCGGCGAGCTGACAACCGATTGAATTATAGAGAGCTGTTCAATTGCCGATATGCTCAAAAATTGTTTAAGTATACAGATGAGAAGCAATCGAGAAATCTGCTCGCGACCATACTGCTTTTTAACAGGCGGGCTAACGAGATGCATCTTAACGTAGTTGTTGATCATTGAAGGGGTCAGCCACTCGGAACTCGAGCATCGATCGAGCGGCTTTAGTATCAAAGTGATATACGAGATAACCTGATCGCGATAGAGCGGTACGTTTGGAAGCTCATCATATGTAGGAAGCTTGGACGATCTGATTTCATCCATCTCCGCCGAATCCATAAAGCAATCAAACGGCGGCCGTTGTATAAGCTGGCCAGCATCAATAGCAGGGGAGTTGTCAGACATCGGGATAAGTGATGTCAGCTGCGCCTTTGTTTTGTCCATTGAACCACCTCGCTATGACTATACGCATAATCGCTCCATCTAGTATTGTATACTAGATGGGAATCCTAACGGTATGCATTGCAAAGGAGAAGTAGATGAGCTGGGCTATCGTTGCTGATTCAAGCTGCAATCTTCGCTCAATCGAAGCTTCCGATCGCTCAACAGAATACTCAACAGTTCCCCTTGTTATTCATGTAGGGGGAGTGGATTATGTTGACGACGAAAACCTGGATGTTCATGAGCTCAATCGAATCATAGCCGAGGAGCCAGAAGCTTCCTCAAGCTCTTGCCCGAGCGCAGGTGTTTGGGCAGAACAATTTCGCAAGTTTGACAACGTAATTGCAGTTACGATTTCTGCTAACCTCTCGGGGAGCTATGAAGCTGCCTCCATGGCACGAAATATAGTCCTTGACGAGTATGCACGCGAACATAAGGGCGTCATTTCGGGCAAGAACATTCATCTTGTAGATTCTCGTGCGGCAGGTGGCAAACTCGAAGTGCTGGTAACCGAATTAAGTAGGTACCTAAACGATAATGACCCCACGTTTGAACAAGCCGTTGCCTTTATTGACAATATTGAAGAGAAATCACAGGTGCTTTTTTCGCTGTCGAGCTATGAAAACCTCACTAAAAACGGGCGCATGCCTCGATTAGCAGGAGCCCTTGCAAGCAGGCTGAACATCCGCGTGCTTGGCACCGCAAGCCATGAGGGGACAATCAAGATCGTTGGCCCCGCACGCGGCGAAAAGAAAATGGCTAAGAAAATCATCGCTACCATGGAAGGCGACGGATTCTCCGGCGGTCTTGTCTTTATCGATCATGTTGAAAATGAGCCGGCTGCACTACAGCTCAAACAAACCATACTCGAGCGATGGCCCGAATCCGAAATTCATATCCTTCCATGCAGAGCGTTATGCTCGTATTACGCAGAGAATCAAGGTTTGATTATTGGATACACCTGGGCATAAGAAAGCCAAGTTCAACCTTTTATGCAGTGCGGCAGTAATTTGATTTGCTGCCGCACTCTTTTTAACTCTCACATCAACTTTACATAAGATAAATTATCTGCGTTTTACGTAGAAGCACATGCATGCATGGATTATTGGAATGCAGCAGATAAAAATCGATCCATCCAACCGCTACGCAATGTGATTACAGACGAAGCGACGTAAACTGAACGCCAATTTGCTCGGCGAAGTAAGCATGCAGATCAACTGGATTTGCTTCGTAAGTAATATAAGGACACTTCCACGTAGAAGGATGAAGAAAACTAGAACGAACAATCTGTTGCGATCGGTATTGCAGAAAAGAACGTCTCCAGGCAGCAAATAATCCTAGTAAACCTAGTAAAATAAGGAAAATTTGATACTTAGGTACCTAAATTATAGCTAGATAATTATAGGCAGAAGTTGCCGCAATAGCGCCATCGGAAACTGCTGTGACAACCTGCCTAAGGGACTTTACGCGCATATCGCCGGCGCAGAAGAGCCCTGGGGTCTTTGTAGACATATCTTCTTTGGTAATAACCCCACCGTCATCCGCTATATCAACGTACTCATTAACGAGACCGGCAACAGGATCAAATCCCGTAAAGACAAACACACCAAATGACCCAGGATCATGAGGCTCTTCGATTAGCTGCTGTGTCAAAACATTCTTCAAGACAATGGTAGTTGGAAGCGTATCACCGGCAAGCGAATCAACCAATGTGTTGAAACGAACATCGATATTTGCCGTTGCTTGAATCTTATTCACAATACCCTTGGGAGCACGGAACTGATCGCGGCGCACAAGCATGATGACACGTGAGGCGATGCGAGCCAGGAACAGCGCTTCATCACAAGCTGCTTTGCCACCACCGATCACGTAAACAAGTTTTCCTCGATAAAACATACCGTCACATGTCGCACAATAGGACACTCCCCTTCCCGTAAAGGTATCCTCACCCGTAAATCCCGCCTTACGAGCTTTAGCACCCAGGGCGCAGACAACAGCACGTGCGCCGACCTCGCCGGATCCGATGTTTAGCAAAAATGAACCGTCAGGTTTACGATGTAGCGCATCAACAGAATGCTGCACCTGCTCGACACCGGCATCCAAAGCATGCTGGTATAGAGCAGATCCAAGTTCAAAACCGCTGATATCGGGAAGACCGGGGTAGTTATCGACGATATCAGTCTGAGCAATCTGGCCGCCAGGTAAACCCGGTTCGAAAATAACGGTTTTCAACCCAGCGCGAGCGCCATACAGGGCCGCGGAAGATCCAGCAGGACCTCCGCCAATGACCGCCAAATCACACTCTTTCGAAACCATGGCTCATCCTTTCATGCGCGCTAACAACATGCGTGTTTCACATTACACGGTAATACTACCCATCAATTCATGTTTATCTCTCGAGCTTGCGCATCAAATCAATTCTCATCGTAGAATAGAGTCCATGTCGACAAGGAGTCCTTATGAGCGTTGAGCAGAACCCTGCCTCAACAATTGAATCAAATTCTCAACCCGTCATCACCGTCATGCACGCATCGGTTGGCTCTGGACACAAGGCGGCAGCGAATGCCGTTGCCCAAGCCATCGATAAGTTGCGCGGCACCCATGATATTCCAGAGAACGTCAGAGTCGACGTTCTGGATGTTCTCGACTATGGTCGCATTAAATTTGACGGCAATAAAACAGCAGCCTCTTTTACCGGGGCCACAAGACCAATTTACGACATCACCTGGCGCTACACGCTTACAGGACGTCTTCTATGGGGCGGCGGTACCGGTTGGTCTCGCGTGATGTTTCCCTCGTTTAACGATTATGTTCGCGAAAATAAACCGCTTGCAATTATTGCGACCCATATCACAGCCGCAAACGTTGCCTGCGGTGCACGATTGATTACCGGTATCGAGTACCCTCTGGTCTGTATCCCCACCGATTATGAAATCGAGGGCTGGTGGCCTCATAAAGAAACCGACTTATTCTGCGTTGCAACCGAATTCATGGCAGAAACTCTCAGACCGCGCCATGTTGAAGAGTCCAAAATCAAGATCACAGGTATCCCCGTACGCGACGGCTTCGATGATCCTTGCGACATCGAGCAGATAAAAAAATCCTTTGGACTCCCCCTCGACAAAAAAATAGTATTAGTTATGGCTGGCGCCTCACTTCCGCAGCCCTATGTTCGATTTAGGGCTGCTATCGAGCAAACTATTCCCTATCTACGCCGATTCAATCGCATGCACTTTGTTTTTCTCCCTGGCAAAGATGAAGAATATTCAATGCACCTGAGGTCGGTTTTTAATGGCATGGGGCTCGACAACGTGTCGGTTCTCGATTACGTTGAAGACATGGCTTCCCTCATGAAAGCATCGGATGTTGCCGTTCTAAAATCTGGCGGACTCGCTGTTACAGAATGCCTTTGCGCAAAGCTACCTATGCTCTTGCTTGGTAAATCATATGGCCAAGAAAAAGCAAACACCACCATGCTCACGTCGTTTGGTACAAGCCTGCATGCCACTACCTTTCGAGAGCTTATCACCACGCTCAATCATCTCCATGAGAATCCGGCTGCGCTTAAAGCGCTGCTTGTTAATGCAAATGCACTTCGAAAGCCGCACGCTGCCGAAGACATCGTTATCGAAACCATGAAACGAGTTGGCGTGCCCGTAAAACGAACACGCCATTTTGCTGAATTCTATATTGGTGATAAACCGGCGCACATCCGATAGCGCTGGGAGCATCGCGTCTAGGCAACTCCACTGGAGCCAAAACCACCCGCACCACGATCGGTCTCGTCTAATTCATCAACCTCGTGCAAGCAAACGGTTGGAACTTCCTGGATTACAAGCTGAGCGATTCGCTCGCCCTTTTCGAGGTGAATAGGTTCTTTTGCATCAAGGTTGATAAGAATGACCTTGAGTTCACCGCGGTAGTGAGCATCAATGAGACCAGGAGTATTAACGATAGACAGCCCGCGCTTAAGAGCAAGGCCGCTTCGAGGTTGAACAAAACCCGCATACCCATCGGGCAAAGCGATAGCAAGACCCGTAGAGACAAGACGACGCTCAAAGGGAGCCAGATCAACACTCTCATTGCAGCGCAAATCGAGACCAGCATCACCGGAATAAGCATATTCCGGAAGGCTTACAGCGGGATCCAAGCGCTTAATAGAAACATCAACACGAGACATACGGGCAATCACCTCAAATTTTGAAGTTCTTTAAAGAACTCATCGACATCTTTAAAGTCACGATACACGGAAGCGAAGCGTATGTAGGCCACTTTATCGAGTTTCTCAAGACGCTTAAGGACCATATCGCCAATTTCATGAGAGCTAACGGCGGTAAGCGTGCTGCTGCGCAACTCACGCTCTATATCGTCGATAAGACCATTAAGAGCAGCAAGATCGATATCACGTTTTGACGTAGCTCTCATAAGACCCACTAGAAGCTTATTTCTATCGAAAGGCTGAGTGGAACCATCGCTTTTTATGACTTCGATGGGGTCTTCGCAACGTTCGAATGTTGTAAATCGAAAACCGCAGCCGCGGCATTCGCGACGGCGCTTAATAGCATTGGTCGCTTCTTGGGTACGCGAGTCTACAACACGAGTATCGGCATTACCGCACTTTGGACAACGCATGGGAACCTCCGAATCTAGTAAAAATCAGAATACCCCATGCAATAAGAAATCCCTATTGAAAGGAAGCGGGAACCAGAAGGTCCATACCAATAGAGAGTTCAGAAGAAGTAAGGCCATTCCAAGAGCGAATCAGCGCAACGGTATCAGAAGTACTCAAGTGCGAAACAGGATGTTCCTCAGCGATATCCCAAAGTGTATCGCCCGATTGAACAGAGATGACAGCCCGCGAAGCATTCGCAGAAGCGGTATCAAAAGCACGCTGGGAAGCAGCAGAAGTAAAGAAGGTAAAAGAAAGCGCAATCATAGCGATGACAACAACGAAAAACAAACCAGCTTTTGGACGCGCATTTGCTACTGGAGCCTTCTGGGTAAAGGTGCACGCATGATTGAAAGAACGAGAATTACCATCAATAACTTGGAATGAAGGATGCGTGTTATACGACTTAAGCGCCAAGTTACCGTATGTCATGGAATTATTCATCTCTACACCTCTCTTGTTCGTTCCAAGAAGAGTTATATATCCTTGCGCGGACAAAGGTACTAGCGCAAGAACGAATGTTCGTATATTATTATCTACGAACAGTTGTTCCAGTCAATAGAAATTCGAACATTTGTTTGGGTTTGAGGAGTAAGTATGGCACGCAAGATCACCAAGCGCCAACAGCAAATCTACGATTTCATCCGCTCCTACCAGACGGAGAAGGGCTATCCGCCCAGTGTTCGTGAAATGGCAGCAGCTGTTGGCCTCTCCTCCCCTTCAACCGTACATGCACACCTCTCCGCTCTGGAGGCCCATGGCCTCATCAAGCGAGATAAAACCAAGCCTCGCGCTCTGGAGGTATTTGAGCAGGAGGGCAATCCCGATAATAACCTCGACATCTCACAGGAATCTCCTGTACCCGAAATGCGAGGCGTTGTCTCCCTTCCACTTGTTGGCCGCGTAGCCGCAGGCATGCCGATATTGGCAGAACAAAATATCGAAGATACCTTTACCATCCCAACCGAAATCGCCTCAGACTCAAGCTCCTTTATTCTTGAAGTCCACGGCAACTCGATGATCAACGTCGGCATCTACAACGGTGATTACATTATTGTTCGCGAACAACCCAGCGCAATGAATGGCGACATAGTCGTTGCTATGATTGATGGCTCTGCAACAGTCAAAACATTCTATAAAGAACGCGGCAGAGTTCGTCTTCAGCCGGAAAACGATGCAATGGAGCCCATCTTCGCTGACAACCCAACCATTCTTGGCAAGGTTGTCGCCCTCATGCGTCGTCTGTAACGCCAATGGAAAAAACGCTCAGTTCCCAAGGCAGAATCCATATCATTGACGACATCCGAGGATTAACCATCATCTCTATGGTGTCTTTTCATATCTGCTATGACTTGGCCTATCTCTACGCCTTGCCCATGGACTGGTTCACCTTAGGTTCTTTTCAAGATATCTGGCGATGCTCCATCAGCTGGACTTTTCTATTTCTTGCTGGATGGTCCACGTCTTTTTCGAGAAATAACCTAAAACGAGGCCTTCTATATTCCGCTATGGCTCTTCTTGTATGGATAGCCACAAGTGTTGCCGGCGTCGACACGCCCGTTACCTATGGAATTTTATTCTGCATGGGTGCCTCGACGCTTCTCTTTGCGTGCTTGGAAAAAATCAAAACGCCTCATCCACTGCTCATAACGATAATAGCTCTTGCAGCTTTTTTCCTTACATATCAAATTCCACGAGTAACCTATCCGATAGAACATCTCGCCTGGCTTGGCTTTCCCTCCCCCACTTTTATGTCAGGGGACTATTATCCATTGATACCGTATTTCTTTATGTATACGGTAGGAGCAGGATGCGCTCGTCTATTTGATGAAAGGGCAAAAGAATACCCTTCGTGGGCGACAAAGAGATGGAGCCGGCTCCTAGAATGGATTGGTACAAAAAGCCTGTTGATCTACCTCATCCATCAACCCCTTGCACTATTAGCCCTGGAGCTAATCTTCGGTAGCTAACGGGAGACTCTTGCACTCTGCCTTGCCTGCGGGTCCCTGTTCATACTGACGCAAAAGGCCAGCTAGCTTAGAAGGAACCTTTGCTGTGATAAGCATGCCTTCAGGAATAAACTCTTCATTCAAGATCACTCCCTGCTCATGGATTTGAGCGCGCAGCGACGCATTTGCATAGGGCAGCATCACCGTGAGCAACTGATCGGAAGCAGAAGCACGAAGAGCTAAGGTATCAATAAGGGAATCTATACCATAGCCTGTATAGGCAGAGCAAAATACCTGATCTGGATAGCGCGATTCGAGAGCGTGGACATAGGACGCTTCAAAACGGTCACATTTATTATTCACCGTAACGGAAAGCTGTTCACCGGCCCCGATTTCATCGAGCACTCGATTAACCGCTTCTAGATGCAAATCAGCATCCTCATCGGAATAGTCAACGATTTTTAGAATTAGATCTGCTTCAAGAACCTCAGCAAGCGTCGATTTAAACGCCTCGACGAGGCCGTGGGGCAGTTTTTGGATAAATCCGACCGTATCGGTAATGGTAACAACGCGACCGCCGGGAAGACTATAGGAGCGAGTGGTTGGATCGAGCGTTGCAAATAACTTATCTTCTGAAAGAACACCCGCATCAGTCAATGCATTAAGCAACGTCGACTTTCCAGCATTCGTATAGCCCGCAAGTGCAACCCTAAACGCAGTAGACTCTTTCCTACTCTTGGTCTGAACAGAACGGCGCTTTTCTAAGCCATTAAGCTCACGCCTCAAAGAGGCAATCTTGTTGCGAATCAAGCGCCTATCAACCTCAAGCTGACTTTCACCCTGACCAAAGCGGCTTCCAATGCCACCACGAGTCTGCTCTTTGGCAAGATGGGACCACATGCCCCTAAGTCGGGGTAAAAGATACTGAAGCTGCGCAAGTTGAACTTGGATACGCCCCTCACGCGTTTTAGCATGCAGGCCGAAAATATCCAAAATCAAAGCCGTGCGGTCGATAATCTTAGTAGGCTCACCAATCGTTTTCTCCAGATGACTTTGCTGAGCAGGCGTCAAATCATCATCGAAAATAACCGTATTGACATCAAGAGCAGCGACAAGCCGACGGACCTCTTCGACCTTACCAGATCCAATAAAAGATTTCGGAATGGGCTTATCGAGCCGCTGGACAACGCGACCAACAGTGAGAGCGCCAGCAGTATGAGCAAGCCGCTCAAGCTCATCGAGCGAGCGGTCTACCGGCCAGGCGCCATTTCGAAAATCAACCCCAACAAGTAAAACACGTTCAGGTTCGAGCTCTGTAGACAAAAAAGAAAATCGACTCACGCGGCACCCTCAATAAGCCTCTGCACCTCATCGGCAGTATCTGACGCGGAAAGGCCATCAACCTCAATCCAATGGTAACGCGTGTCGCGCCTAAACCATGAAAGTTGGCGCTTCGCATATCTACGCGAACCACGCTTGATCAGCTCAATTGCCTCATCAAGCGACAATTCGCCATTGAGATACTGAAGAATCTCCTTATAGCCGATGGCCTGAGAGGCAGTGGAATCGCGCTGCAACCCCATCTCCAAGAGATGCTTAACCTCATCAACAAGACCAAGCTCAATCATCACATCAACACGCGTGTCGATGCGTCGATAAAGCTCCTCGCGATTCATGGAAAGACAGAAGCGCATAGAGGGATAGCATTCCTTAGGCGTCGAAAATCCGGCTTTCTGATCGGCATAGCACAAGCCGTCATCAGCCATTTCAAGGGCGCGAATGATACGACGAACATTATGCGGATGTATGACCTCGGCACTTTTGGGATCGCGCTGCGCAAGAAGCCGATGCATATAGTCGTAGCCCATTGAACTGGCAAGTTCTTGATAGGCGAGGCGGCGCTCGTCTTCAAACCCCCCTGATGGAAAACGCATGTCATCGAGGGCGGCATTAATATACAGTCCTGTACCACCGCACATCAGCGCTACATCCCCCCTTTGCTGTTTCTCATCAATGAGCGCACGAGCATCGTGTTGATACAGCGCTGCGGAATAGGCAGTGGAAGGAGAAACAATGTCGACAAGCCTAAGCGGAACGGGTCGTTCGTCAACGGGCGTCTTTGCAGTACCGATATCCATCCCCGTATAGACCTGCATAGCATCCGCCGAAAGGACCTCAGTACCCCAGCGCTGCGCAAGGCAGTCGGCAGTAGCACTTTTTCCCACAGCGGTGGGACCGGCAATTACAATAACGTGAGCCAGCAAGGAATCGAGACTCATCGCGGATCGCCGGTCACCGTGCCAGAAAGATACCAAGTGCGCGCGACATCGACATCAACATCAACGATTTTGCCCACAAGCTGATCAATTGAATAACCAGCAGGAATAGGCGCGTGAACCGTTTGGTTTTTTGCACTCTTCCCCATCAAGATAGATGCATTCTTCTTCGAGGTGCCCTCAATGAGTGCAGGTACCACACGATGAAGATCGTGCTGGTTGAACTCGTTCGCCGTGGTTTCGACAACATGAACGAGTCGATTGAATCGCTCCAGAATAACCTCGCGCGGCGTAGGATCATCGATCTCGGCTGCCGGCGTTCCAGGGCGCTTGGAATAGATGAATGTATATGCCTGAGCGTAACGAACGGTCTCGGCCAAGGAGAGGGTCTGCTCAAAATCTTCCTCGGTCTCGCCCGGGAAGCCCACAATGATATCAGTCGAAAGAGCAATGTCGGGAATACGGTCCCGCACGCGCTCGATCAGGTCAAGATAAGACTCACGTGTATAGCGCCTGTTCATGAGCTTAAGAATTCGAGACGAACCAGACTGCACAGCAAGGTGGAGCTGCGGCATAACGGCAGGAACCTCTGCCATGGCATCGATAGTCTCAGGCAACAGATCCTTGGGATGAGAAGAAGTGAAGAAGATACGCTCGATACCCGTATCGCCAACACGGCGGAGCAGCTCAGCAAAACGAGGCGAACCGAACAGATCGCGACCATAAGAGTTTACGTTTTGTCCCAAAAGGGTCACTTCACGCACACCCATGCGAGATAGAGCCGTTACTTCGTCCACAATCTCATCGAATGGACGACTCTTTTCACGACCACGTACGTAGGGCACGATGCAATACGAGCAAAAATTATTACAACCCGTCATGATGGGGACCCAGGCATGATAGGAAGTGGCACGATGCCAGGGCATCGTAGTCGCTGGGTTCTCTTCATGCTCCTCACAGCGAACATGATGGTTGCCATCGTCAAAGGCCTGGGCTATCAAATCGCCAACATGAGCGATACTATGCGTGCCAAAGACAACGTCAACGTTATCCAGATTGGTTAAAAGACCTTCCCCGTCACGCTGGGCAATGCAGCCGCCAACGGCAATTACGCGCTTTCCGGACGGAGGAGCGGGTAGGCTCTTGCAAGACAGGCATTGCCCGTAAAGCCTCGTATCGGCAGCCTCGCGAACACAGCAGGTCATGAAAACAACAATGTCGGCTTCCTCGGGGGTGGCAACCTCCAAACAGCCACAAGAATCCAACAGACCGCTCACACGCTCAGAGTCGTGCATATTCATCTGGCAACCAAACGTCTTGATCAGATACGTTTTGCCGTTAAGTTGTGAAAGAGACATGACCTACCCTACTTGTTGCACATCGTCGACATAGCCATCCATGTCAGAAGCGTGCACGGAGACATGATGTACGTAAACAGAAAGACGAATCGCTGTACGGGACTCGCCATTGATAAGAATATCTGAGAACACAGGCGCACATGAAATATCAAAACCGGTGGGAATAAGGAATCCACGCGCGATTGCGATAGCTTTAATCGCCTGATTAACCGCTCCGGCGCCAACGCACTGCATATTGACGGGAACTCCGTCTTTTACCATTCCGGCAATGGCGCCGGCAACTGATGCGGGGGAAGACTTACTTGAGACCTTCAAGAATTCCATTGCTACGTTTCTCCTGCTAAGGTGGCATGTTTTGAGTATGAAATGACTTTAACGCATGAGTCGAAAGGCCACAAGGGCTATTCGCCCTTTTCAATGGGGAATGAAACCGTGATCCTATCTTTCATAACGCGAATCTTGGGATCGCCCGCCATATTGAGATAGTAACGTTGCGCCAAATCCTCAAAGCATCGCTCAACGTCACGCGAGAATCGAGAAAGATCATCAGGAGCGATTTTGAGTCCACGTCGGTCTTTTACTAGGTCGACTTCGTTTGAACGCGACGCATTACCGTCGCGTTCGCGCAACAAACGCGACAAGGCGCTTCGAAGCGGTGCAATCGCACCAGAAAGAATGCGGTGAGCCGTTCGCTCGGAAATATCAATGCCAATCGTTTCTGCAATACGCATAAACTCTGCAGCATCCGCAGCAAACCCCAAACGCGTTGTAACGGGAAGGGTTGACTCATTATCTAAAAAGAGAAGCCGAGACGCATCAAGCTCACCACGAGCATGAGAATAAAGCGTGGCAGCGATTTCTGTGGGGCTGCCAATAAAGACATCGCACCCATGCATTTCTTCGAGCGAAAAATCGCAGACGGTCCGCAAGATATTATGGGGTCCACGAGCACAATGATATGCACCCGTTTCGTCTTTTGAGGCGATAGGCCACGAAGATTGATCAGCGCGTTCATTAAGAACGTCCGTGTTGACTAGAACCTTAAAAGAAGAGCCGAGGTCCTTGCCTGAAGCAACGACCTCGACATCGTCAACATTCTGCCGAATGGAAAACAGGGCCATACCGCGCCCATGAACACCCCAGCGGTCCATCTTCATCGATTCGAGCTTTGAGGTGACGCGAGCGTCGAAAATACGCTCACGCATATCTTCAGGCACACCGCAGCCGTTATCGAGAAACAGAAGAGAGCGCATCCCCTCTTCCTTAAACGTTGCTACATAGATTCTCGTAGCACCCGCATCGCGCGCATTGCGAAGCATCTCGATAACGATGTCTTCAACATGCTGAATATCATGCTTGGCTTGTCGGCGTTCGGCCTCAGAAACGCGAAGACGAACGAACCCCTCACCTAGGTTTTCCTCGACGCGAAGGTTACCCTCACCAGACATCGAGGCAATAAATGAAATGAGTTCGTTCGTATCGCTCATGTTATTTCGCAATATCTACAGCGCGGCTCTCGCGAATCACCACGACGCGCACCTGACCGGGATATTCCATTTCCTCCTCGATCTGATGGGCGATATCATGAGCAAGAACCGTGGACTGTGCGTCGGAAATCTTATCGGGCTGAACCATGACGTGAACCTCACGGCCGGCCTGCATGGCATACGTACGCTCAACGCCTTCATGAGCGTTAGCGATCTCCTCGAGCTTATCAAGACGCTTAATGTAGTTTTCGGCAGACTCGCGACGAGCACCGGGACGAGATGCAGAAACAGCGTCGGCAGCCTGCACCAGCACAGCGAGAACCGAGTTAGGCTCAACGTCAGCATGGTGAGCCTCAATGGCATGGACGATGGCGGGCTTTTCGCCATAACGGCGGGCAAGATCGGCACCGATCACAGCGTGGGGACCCTCGACATCATGATCAATTGCCTTGCCAAGGTCGTGCAGAAGGCCTGCGCGCTTGGCGGCATAAGGGTCAACGCCAAGCTCGGACGCCATGATTGAGCACATGTCGGAAACCTCGAGCGAATGCTGAAGGACGTTTTGACCAAACGAAGTACGATAGCGCAGGGCGCCGAGCGTCTTGATGAGCTCAGGGTGCAGATCGTGGATGCCGGCATCAAAAGCAGCCTGCTCGCCAGCCTCGCGCACGCGCTGCTGAACCAAATCTGCGGCCTTGTTGTACATCTCTTCGATACGCGCAGGATGGATACGACCATCTGCAATCAAATTCTCGAGAGCGACACGAGCGGTCTCGCGTCGAACCGGATCAAAGCTCGAAAGAACGACGGTCTCAGGAGTGTCATCGATAACAAGATTGACACCAGAAACCTGCTCAAACGTACGGATGTTACGGCCCTCGCGACCGATAATCCTACCTTTAAGATCATCGGAAGGAATGTGCACCGAAGTAACGGTGACCTCCGCCGTATGGTCAGCAGCGCAACGCTGGATAGCAAGGGAGATAATCTCCTGAGCGGTCTTGTGACATTCTGCTCGGACCTGCTGCTCGGACTCACGGATAATGGTTGCCGCCTCATGGGTAACCTCACCGCGAACCTTGTCGAGAAGCTCACGATGCGCATCGTCGCGCGTCAACTCGGAGATACGCTCAAGCTCGGTTGTTTGCTTGGCAACGAGATCATCTAGCTCACGCGAGCGCTTTTCAATTTGACCAGCCTGGCTCGAGAGTTGATGCTCGCGCTTATCAAGAGCATCATTACGGCGATCGAGAGATTCCTCACGCTGCATGACGCGGTTCTCAAGCGTGCGAAGCTCGCGCTTGCGTTGCTTTTCTTCGTTTTCCGCTGTCTGCTTATGCTGAATAATCTCCTCTTTAGCCTCGAGGAGAGCCTCTTTCTTCAGCGTCTCTGCCGTGCGCTTCGCATCGCTGATGACGGTTTTTGCCTCTTCGTGAGCAGACTGAATCTTTGAGTCCGCCTCTCGAAGGCTTCCGTTTTTAGCGCTGCGCATGGCGACCGTGGCAATTACCGCACCAATAACAAGGCAAGCGATGCCAACGATAACCTCCATGCCCATTTCAACTCCTTCAAATTAACTTTTCTACATAAGGAAAGGCACTGCCTCGAAAAGCAGCGCCGACATTTGCTAGGGAGAATCCACCCAGTATGAATTATGAAAATTGCCATATACAATCTCATCAAAGATGAGTGAGCATCACATAACAAATGACCATATAATCCTACGTTTTCACGTGGATTATGTCAACGTGACCCGACGTAAAACTAGTAAAGGAGGCATCGATCGGCATCGCTTAGGAAGTGCTCTCCCCCTCCAGTCTTGCAGACGTCGCAGCTCGCGCAACCTGATACGAAAACCCACGTGAAACAAGGAACCGAGTGAGCTTTTCTTGCGGGCGGACATCAGGAACACGCTTTTTTTCGAGAGTTTCTAGAGCGCGTTGGAAATCTTCGTCCTCGTCAAAAAAAGCCTCGGGATATCCTTCGATATCGTTGACATCTATCTGGCGTCGTCGGAGTTCAAGCTCAATCTTGCGCCTCCCCCACCCGCGAGCAATTCGCTGCTGAATGAATGCGGTCGTGAAACGCATGTCATCCAGATATCGTTTATCACGTGCAACACGAAGAGCGCGGTCGATCTCGATAGCACGATAACCGTAGGCCCTCAGCTTGCTATCGAGCTCACCTGATGAATAGTCCCTTCGAGAAAGCATGTCGGTGAGCTGAGCAAAGCAGACGCGATATTCAAGTTCATGAATCGCGTCAAAAGCATCCTCCTCGGGAAGGGGAAGCGAAAACGCATCTTTAATCAAGAGCTTGCCAACGCGCTCGGGCACGACGATTTCACGACAGGCACCGTTATCCAATGAAAGGGAAACCGAAGCCATGGGCTTTTTTGAGCTAAAAGCCGCGAGACGTTTTTTCTCCTCCCGATCGGGCAAGACGGTATCGATTTCGATAACTTCTGACACCTTGGGATCCCTGGGCTATTCCACATCGAGGGCAGAAGAACCCGCATTTGCATCGTCAACAATGCCCTCGTCCAATTCCGAAGGGTCAACGGCCTCACCAGTAGGCTCATCATCGAATTCGAGACCACAGGCAACGCGAACTTTATGCTCAATCTCCTCAGACAGGGCAGGATTCTTGCGCAAGAAATCCTTTGCCGCCTCACGGCCCTGACCCAAACGATCAGCTTCATAGGCATACCAGGCGCCGGACTTTCTCACGATGCCGTACTCAACGCCCATATCGAGAATCGAGCCCTCTTTGGAGATGCCCGTACCGTACATGATGTCAAACTCTGCAGACTTAAAAGGAGCCGCAACCTTATTCTTTACAATCTTGGTGCGCACACGATTACCGATAATCTCGTTACCATCTTTGATGCTATCGATGCGTCGAATATCGATACGAACGGAAGAGAAGAACTTCAGGGCTCGGCCGCCTGTCGTTGTTTCGGGGTTACCGAACATGACACCGATCTTCTCGCGAAGCTGATTGATGAAAATGCAGGTCGTATTAGATTTAGCAAGCGAGCCGGCAAGCTTGCGAAGTGCCTGACTCATTAAGCGAGCCTGAAGGCCTACGGAAGAATCGCCAATTTCGCCTTCGATTTCCGCGCGGGGGACAAGAGCTGCTACGGAGTCGATAACGACGACGTCGATAGCGCCGGAGCGAACGAGCATATCACAGATTTCGAGAGCCTGCTCACCGGTATCGGGCTGAGAAATCAAGACTTCGTCGATATCGACTCCAATACGGGCGGCATAGGTGGGGTCCAAAGCGTGCTCGGCATCGATGAATGCAACGACACCGCCAGCAGCTTGAGCCTCTGCAAGAATCTCAAGAGAAAGGGTGGTCTTACCAGAAGACTCGGGACCATAAATCTCCACGATACGGCCGCGAGGAACACCGCCAATGCCCAAGGCTGCATCCAATGCAAGTGAACCCGTCGGAATAGCCTCCACCTCGAGCTGGGGACCCCCATCGCCATAGCGCATAATAGAACCAGTCCCAAACTTCTTTTCGATCTCGGCCTTTGTAACCTCGACCATCTTATCGCGCTCGACTCCATAGGTACGCTCATGCACGGTGCGTACGGGACCAGAATTCTTTGCCATGGGGACTCCTTACTGCATTTTTTGCCGTTAATGACTATATCCGAACAGCTGTTCGTGGTCAAGCCACTTTACAACGCATACTAGGAGCTGACATTCCCCATCTTTTCCGCAATCTCTAACAAATATGCTGCGAAAAATCCCTAGTCTCAAACAGAATTCTTACAGATGCCCCAAAAGCTTCTCATAACAGCTAAAACACCAGATAAATTGGCTAATTTAAAGATATGAAAGGCGGAATAGCAAAGCGACGCCACATACGTGACGCCGCTTTATTCTCATATGCAATACAAAATCTGACGAAAGAAACAAATAGCTATCGTTCAAGCGCATCGACCAGCATGCGCAGAGCCTCTAAGCAGGCCCGAAAACGAACCTCTTGACGACTGCCGGAAAAGACGAAACGCTTGGAGGATACGGCCTGGGGGGAGCAAAGACCAATATAAACGGTGCCCACCGGATTCGTATCCGTGCCGCCGCCGGGACCGGCATAGCCCGTAAGGCTTACGGCATAATCAGAGCTAAAAAGCGAACGGGCCCCCGAAGCCATCTGCTGGGCAACCTCAAAAGAAACCTCTGTGACCTCTTGAATCGTCTTTTCGGAAACCGAAAGCAGGTGCTCTTTAATCTGATTGGTATACGTTACCGCGCCGCCCAAAAGAACAGCAGAGGCACCAGGGACGGAAGCGATGTTCGAAGAAACCATACCGGCCGTCAGGGACTCGGCACAGCAGAGCGTGACGCCGCGCTCTGTGGCTAAACGAACAAGACGACGCGCAACGTCATCGATATCAAGCTGAAGTTGTTCCAGAGCAATTGAGGCGCACACGGCGCATCAGGTCCCCTCTAAACGCGAAAAACGACCTTGCGACAATTCCAAAAATACTGCAGGCCGGAAACCACAGTCAAAAAGACCGCGATAACCATGAGCGCCTGCGAAAAGATCAAAAGCATGGATGCAAAGGAGACACCGTAGGCAAACAGCACGAAGGAAAGGAGGTATCCGCACAACGACACCATAGTAGTGGCAGTCTTCCACTTGCCGAGCTTATCGGCGGCGACAACCACTCCATTGGCGCTCGCGACCATTCGAAGTGCGCTCACGAGAAACTCGCGCAGCAGAATAATAAAAACGAACCAGATATTCACTGTATTTTGCTGCAGCAAAATGAGCAATGCGGAGAAAACCAGCAGCTTATCTGCAATGGGGTCAAGAAACTTGCCAAAATCGGTAATCTCGTTGCGAGAGCGGGCAAGATAGCCATCCACCTTGTCGGTAAGACTCAAAAGCATGTAGAGCACGAACGCAGCAAGGGATAGAGCCGGATCGAAATCCAAGGCTCCGTGATGCGAAAGCAGCGCGAGAGCCATAAAAAGCGGAATAAAGAGAATTCGAACGCACGTGATGACATTTGCCGGCGTCCAAATGCTGTTCAGTTGCTTGTCAGATGCATCGGCCATGATATTTCTACTCAACTACCTCTCCAACGAGCTCATAACAGAAGCTATCGACAAAACGAACGTTCAGAACATCGCCAACAGTGGCATCGGTGATATCCAAATGGACAGCGCCATCGCAATCGGGGGCTTGGAACCATGCGTGTCCGATAAGCTCGGGGCCATCCTCGCCCTCTTCGACACCATCGACGATAACCAGCGAAGTCTCGCCCACATGAGATGCAGTAGCGGCAAATCCAAGAGATTCAGCAAGGTCGATTGCGCGCTGGGTACGCTCTACCTTCGTGGTCTCGTCAATTTGATCGGGCATCTCGCACGCGCGTGTTCCCTCCTCGGGAGAATACGGGAAAACGCTCGTGTAATCAAAGCCAACGCGATCCATAAAATCGAGCATCGCATCGACCTCGTCCTCGGTCTCACCGGGGAATGCCGTGAGATACGTGGTCCTAATGACCATATCGGGGATCTCACGACGCAGGCGCGCAAAGAGCGCCTCGAGCTCTTCTTCAGAACCAGAACGATTCATGGCAGAAAGAACGCGCTCACAGCAGTGCTGAACAGGAATATCAATATAGGGCAGCACTTCAGGCGTATCGCGAATCGTCGCGATTAGCTCATCGGTCATACCTTCGGGCTGAAGATAGAGGACACGAATCCAAACGGGCTCCGGACGAACCGCCTCTGCAAGCTCAATTAAAAGCTCGGCAAGGGTATGGGGTCCTTCGACCGTCTGATCGAAATCCTCACCCCAAATGCCTGTATCCTGACCGATGAGGACAAGCTCGCGAACGCCACCGGCGACAAGCGACTTGGCCTCCTCGAGAATCGATGTAGCCGAGCGCGAATGATAACGTCCTCGAATATAGGGAATGGCGCAAAAGCTGCAGAAACGGTCGCAACCATCGGAAATCTTAAGGTAAGCAACGGTTCCTTCCACCGTACGCTTAATGGAAGGAAGCATAGCCGTACCCGAGCGAACCGTTCCGGTCACCTCATCGACAACCGCAACGATGCCATCCTCCTCATCGGTGCGAACAAATGCCGCTACCTCGGGAAGCTCGTTGGGAAGATCGCTTCCGTAACGTGATGGGACGCAGCCGCACATTACGATAGGCGCATTGCGGATACCATCGGAGACTTCCTCCGCTAGCTGCAGTGTCGTCTCGATGCTCTCGGATGTTGCAGAAGCAAGAAATGAGCACGTGTTGATGATGACAACGTCGGCGGATTGCGCATCCATTGCCTCACCGTATCCGGCAGCACTCAGCAGCGAGCGCATGCGATCGGTATCGACTTCGTTTTTGGCGCAACCCAACGTCACGTAAAGAACGGACGTATCAAAAGACTCAGTAGACAAGAAAACCCCTCTTAGCGGTCATTAGCGATAATTGGTGAACTGCAAAGGCTGACCATAGTCCTGATCACGAAGGAAAGCAATGACTTCTTGCAGGGCGTCTTTCGAGGCAGAGGTCACACGCAACTTATCGGCATCGATGACGACTTTGACCTTAAGTTTGCGATCCTTAATGTCCTTGTTGATCTTCTTGGCCGTAGGCTGATCGATGCCTTCAACGATATGACCGAGCACACGCACCGAACCGCCCGAAGCCGTCTGGGGAGCATCCCACGAAATGCTCTTCAAGTCGATGCCACGCTTAATGAGTTTCGAGTTGAGCACGTCGGTAATCTGACGGGCAACAAAATCGGCGGGAGCGACGATCGTAAAGAGCTTATCGCCCTTCGACAAATCGATAGTGGCGCCGGAATCCTTAAGGTCATAGCGCTGCGTGATCTCGCGGGCACATTGCTGATAAGCGTTATCCACTTCCTGCATATTTACTTCGGAAACAACATCGAAGCTCGAATCTTTAGCCATTGTTCAACCTTTCAATCAGATCTTAGTTAGAGGTATCAGAATCGGAGGAGGAGTCGTCGGAATCGGAAGAGGTGGTCTCATCGGTTGCAGCGGAAGGCGAGGTGGTTTGAGGAACCGTGATAGTCACACGGCCAACACCGGAAGTCTTGCTGTCCCAACGGACCTTATCGCCATTTTCGGTAACCTGGACATCGCTCGGGTTATCGACAGTAATTTCAATCGACTTAGTAGGGGTGTATTCCGCCTCGTAGGGACCAACGGGAGTATCGGCATATTGAGAAACGCCGTCGACCTTAACCTCAATCCAAGAAGTCTTCCCCTTTGCAAGAGAAATCTTGACGACCTTTTGCGCGACGACGCTCGATGCACCGCCAGTCTTGTCATCATCGGCCGCATCTGAGGATGCATCCGAGGATGCATTGTCACCAGAAGAATCGGTGTCGGAACCCTTCGAATCGGAGTCTGCAGCATCGACCTTCTTCTTAGCAGAAGAAGCCGAAGACGCAGAACCCGCATCAACCGAAGCCGCCGGAAGCGAAGACACCGGCTGGTCCGATCGCGATGCACATCCGCGAATCAAAGAAACCAGCAGCACGATAATAAGCAGGGCCGCAACACCAAGGACCGCCATCAACATGCGGGGATTGGACATCAGTGCCTCAAGCGGAGATGAAGGACGCCTCTCGTACCCTCGGCGCTGCCCGCGTCCGTAACCAGAACGCGAGGAAGAAGCAGCGGAGGAGTAGCCGCGACGACCATTTGAGGCCGCCCCCCTCCCCTGGCCCCGTTGATTGAGCGAGCGAGGGTCACGGTTGCGCCCCGTCGGACGCCGTGAGTCGGAGCGCTGCCCACGAGAACGAGAGGAATGAGAGGTGCGATATCCAGAACGGGAGTTGACGGGTATGCGAGCCGTTACCGAAGGATCAGATGAATAGTCATCGCGCTCTCCATAACCAGCTGCGTTCGAAGGCGGAAGAGCGCGTCTGCGGCGGCTGTTTCCGCCCACGCGAAGAGATTGATGCCCCGTTGTGGTATCGGAAACGTACCCTGCTTGCGGCGGGCGCTGTCCAAAACGCGAAGACGAAGAAGAGGGCGCGGGGGAACCATCGACAACCATAAAACGCGTGGATACGGGGTTGCTTCTTGTGGAAACAAGCGCAGGGGGCTCATGATATGAGCCTGCACGACCCTCGTCGGAATTCTCAAAAATATAGAGTTCGTCAAAATAAGCGTTCACAACGTCACGGGGATTAAGACCCAAATAACGTGCATAACTCGAAATCATGCCCTGGGCATATCCGCGCGGCGGCATGGAGGTAAAGTCCCCGTTCTCAAAAAACTCGATAATTTGAGGACGGATCTTGATTGTATTGGCAACCTGTTGAATGGAGAGACCCAACGAACGGCGACGTTCGCGAAGCATCCCTCCAAATCGACTCGACATTAGAAGCCCTCCAAATCAGTGTCCATGCTCATACGAGCTTCGACCGATTCAAGTTCGGCAAGACCTTCCTCGTCAAGAAGGACCTCGCGCGGTTTAGACCCATCGGGGGGACCGACAACGCCTTTTTCTTCAAGCATATCCATAATACGACCCGCGCGCGCATACCCGACCTTAAGCCTGCGCTGCAATCCCGAGGTGGAGCCAAGCTGAGACTCGACGACGATATGCGCCGCCTCCCAGATAAGCGGATCGTCGTCAGAGGGCTCATGGGAAGCTCCGCCCACCACAGTCGCCGGTGTTACAGCAGAGAGAATCTCCTCATGATAGTCGGCCTCGCCCTGGCTTTTAACGAATTCAACAACCTGGTTGATCTCGTCATCGGATACAAAGCATCCCTGGATACGTTTTGGCTTGCCCCAATCGACCTTAGAAAAAAGCATGTCGCCATAACCGGTAAGTTTCTCGGCGCCCGTCTGATCGATAATGACGCGTGAGTCGATACCGGTTGCCACGTTAAAGGCAATTCGGTTCGTAATATTAGCTTTGATCAGACCGGTAACGACATTAGACGAGGGGCGCTGCGTAGCAACGATAAGGTGGATACCGGCAGCGCGTCCAAGCTGAGCAATGCGAACAATGGAAGCCTCGACATCTTTTCCAGCAACCATCATGAGGTCGGAGAGCTCGTCGATGATGATAACGAGATACGGCATCTTGGCAGGTGGATTGTCGTAGTGCTCGAACTCGCCCGCAGCCTGCTTCTCATTAAAGGTAGAGATCTTGCGAACTCCGATGCGCTCAAAGACCTTAAGGCGGCGTTCCATCTCGGAAACCGCCCACTGAAGTGCACTCGCAGCCTGCTTGGGCTCGGTCACAACAGGGACATACAGATGCGGCAAACCGTTATAGCCCGCAAGCTCAACGCGCTTAGGATCGACCATGATCAAGCGAACATCCTCGGGAAACGTCCGCATAAGAAGACTCATTACGATGGAGTTGATCATGACCGATTTACCCGATCCAGTGGTGCCTGCGATAAGCAGATGCGGCATCTTGGCCAAATCTGCCACGATAGGAGCACCCTCAGCATCACGGCCGATAGCGAGCTCAAGCGGCCCGCCTGTAACATAAGGCAAGACATCGCCCAAATTGACATTTTGACGTGTGCGATTGGGAATCTCGATTCCGACAAGCGACGTACCCGGAATAGGAGCGAAAATACGCACAGCAGTGGATGCAAGGGAAAGCGCGATATCGTCTTCCAGATTGGAAATTCGGCTCACGCGCTCACCCTCACCGGGCTGCACCTTAAAGGTCGTGACCGTTGGTCCGGAAATCCAGCCAACAACACGCGAATGAAGACCAAACTCGCCCAACGTCGACTGAAGCGCCGCCGCAGTCTGCTCAAGCTCCTTCGCCGAGGAAGCAGAGGTGGCAGATGCCGGGTTATGCCGAAGTATAGACACCGAAGGAAGCTGACGCTCGCCATCAGTACCGGCAGAAACAGTAGTCCCCTGGCTTGCTGCAGCAGAAAGCAATGGCTTTGAAGCAGCTTTTGCGGCCGGCATGTCCGATGGGACCTCTTCGACAGGGCCAGATGGCGCAGAAGGAGCATGGGAGCCAGAAGTGCCCGCAGCCATCAAGAAATCGGGTATGGGTTTGCTGCCTTCGGGGGTCACAACAGTGGCAACGGAAGCTGCGGACGGCTCGGCAGCCGTGATGCTCTGCTCAGAGGGCTCATCAGACTTAGGGGAATCGGCGAGCTTGGCGGCAGCATCCGAAATAACATCGACCGCCGTCATGGGGGCAATCGGCGGCACGGGAGCAGGAGGCATGGCATCGACCTCGTCGGCAGCATCGACAAAACGCTCTTTCACGGGAATGAGCGTCGTTTGGGCGCGCTCGGCAGCGAGCTGTTCAGACAGGTCGACAAAAGGATCTTCATCCGCATCATCGGGCTCGCCCGAAAGCAGCGTCGTCTTAGCACGATCGCCTAGGAAGGTTGTTTCCGCCGCTCCGGCCGCATCAAAAAGCTTCGATGCCGAAGCAGACTCACTTGCAGCAGCCGCGCCCCCGCGATTGGTCGCAGCCTGGGAAGCACGCCGCGCTGCAGCAGCATCACCCCAGGGGGTCTCGTTAGCGTCAACATGCTTGCGCTGGACAAACTCCTGCGCACGCTCGGAAGCGCCGCGCACGAGCGAGCTAATCGAAAAGCCCAGGATAACAAAGCCCAACATCAAAACACCGACAAGCACAACATAGCCGATGGTCTTTCCCACCGACATCTGCAGCGCGCTTGCCACAAACGCACCGACATAACCACCCGAGGATGCCAAGACGTCCGGCTCAAACATGCCTGCCGTGGAAAGTGAGGTATGCGGCACAGCTAGGGAAAGCATGGAGATGACAGCGACGAAGATCAAGACAAGACCGACGCACGTCCTCGCGGGAACAACCGCACGATCGCGCAAAAAGACAAGAGCAGATGCAGCCAAAAGGGCAAGCGGCAGCACATATGCGCCCAGGCCAAAGCCCAGGTGATAGAACGCTGCAACAGCCTGCGTGACAGGGGCCGTTGTAGGAGTCACCACAGCGATAAACGAAGCGATGGCGACAATTGCCAAGATAACGCCCGCGATATCGCGATTTGCGCCATCGCCTGCAAGGGGCTCAGCCTCGGCATAGACCTCTTCGCGCTGCTCATTTGCGCGAAGCGAGGCCTTCTTCGAAGCATTGCCCTTCGCCGTATTTGTCTTGCTGCCGGAACGAGCCAACCTAGACCTCCATGACAACCGGAATAATCATCGGACGGGTCTTGGTGCGGTTCCAAATGAAGTTGGAAATGGAGTCTCGGACAGCCTTACGAAGCGCATCGGTACCGCTGCTCGTAAAGTTGAACGAACCCTTCTCGACCATCTTCAAAATGGCGTCGGTGGCATCGGCGGTAAATTCGTCATCAATCGTGAACGAAACGCCACGAGCAGAAAGCTCGACGCCCTCGATCCTCTTATGTTTTTGAGACATGGTCGCAACGATGGTGACCATACCGTCGTTAGCAAGCTTTTGGCGGTCGCGAAGGACAATCGGATCGGTATCGCCGATACGAAGACCGTCGACGTATACAACGCCAGACTCGACAGAACGGCCGCGCTTTACCTTGCCGTCACGCATCTCGAGCGTATCGCCATTATCCATGATGAAAATGCGCTCCTCGGGGATACCCATTTTCCTAGCGAGACCGGCATGGGCGCGCAGGTGAACAGCCTCACCGTGGACAGGCATGAAATAGCTAGGATGCGTCATGGCAAGCATGAGCTTGAGCTCCTCCTGGCTACCGTGGCCGGAGACGTGAACCAGGCGACGAGACTTGTCGTAAACATCGCAGCCGAGCTTGGCCAAGCTATTGATGACTTGCTGAACGGCCTTCTCGTTGCCGGGAACGGGAGTAGCCGAGATGATAACGGTATCTCCCTCATGAATAGAAAGCGTCTTATGCTCGCCGTTCGCCATGCGCGAAAGAGCGGAAAGCGGCTCTCCCTGAGAACCGGTGCACATAACGAGGACCTGACGATCGGGTACGCCAGAGAGCTCATAGGCGTCGATGAGGTCTTTCTCCTCAATATCGAGATAGCCAAGCTCACGAGCAACGCGCGTGTTCGTAAGCATTGAGCGCCCCGTCACCACGATTTTTCGGCGACAGGCGCGAGCAGCGTTGCAGATCTGCTGCAAACGATGGATATGGCTGGAGAAGGAAGCCACGAATACGCGGCCCTTGGCGTTTTTAATAACCTCGTAGAGGGAGGGTCCGACTTCGGCCTCAGACTTCGTGAATCCAGGAACGGTGGCGTTGGTCGAGTCCGAAAGAAGCAGGTCGATACCGCTTTTGGCAAAACGGGTAATAGCGCCGTAATTGGGCCTGACACCGTCGATGGGCGTCTGATCGAGCTTAAAGTCTCCTGTATGGAGCACTGTACCCTGCGGAGTTTTGATAAAAACGCCAAGAGCACCCGGAATCGAGTGGGTCATAGAGAAGAAATCGATTGTCATGCACCCGAGCGTGATATGAGAGCCATCGTTCACCTCACGGAACTTAGGAGCTCGAATGCGGAACTCGGAAAGCTTGCCCTCCACAAAGCCCAAAGTAAGCTTGCTGGAGAAAATAGGAACCTTATTGTTTAGGTCTTGCAGCAAATAGGGCAAGGAGCCGGTGTGGTCCTCATGGCCATGGGTGATGATGATGCCACGAAGCTTATGCTCGTTTTCGAGGACGTAGGTATAGTCGGGAAGAACAAGGTCGATACCGGGCTGAGAATCGTCGGGAAACATCAAGCCCGCATCGACAAGAACCATGTCGGAACCGCACTCGAAAACGGTCATGTTCTTGCCGATACCGTCAAGGCCGCCCAAGGGAATGATCTTGAGCGGAGCTGCATTCTTTTTTGTTGTCGTCATGTGTTTTGCGAAATCCTTTCTTCGAAAACGAAATAAAAAATCGACAGCAATGCCGTCGTACCTTGCAGATAAAAACGAAATGAGAAATAAAGAGACGAAGTCGACATTCCAGTATACCAACAAGCAGCCGCTTTCGTGCCTCATACACCACATTACTATATGAACTGTTCAACAAAAAAGGCATCCGCACGTAGCGGATGCCTTGAATAAATCAGAGAGAACGTTAACTACTCAGCCTCATGATGACGGCGCGGGGTACGACCCTGGCCATGGTCGCCGGGAGCGCGATGGCTGCGTCCGCCTTCACGGTCACGACGCTGGCGCGCAGGGCGATCAGTGCGCTCGCGACGCTCGGAATGCGAAGGCGCAGAGCCCTCGGGAGCCTCGGGTTTATCGATGCGATCGAGAGAAATCTTGCCGCGCTCATCAACCTCGAGCACACGGACCTTGACCTCGTCGCCCACGTTGAGAACATCCTCAACCTTATCGACGCGGCCCTGAGCGACACGAGAGATGTGAAGCAGGCCATCTTTGCCCGGAAGCAGGGAAACAAAGGCGCCAAACGGCTGGATGGAGACAACGCGACCGGTGTACTCCTCACCGGGCTCGGGAACCTTGATGATGAGCTTGATACGCTCGACAGCGGCGTCGACGGAGTCACCCGTACCGCCAACATAAACGGTACCGTCCTCCTGGATGTCCACGGAGGCGCCAGTCTCATCCTGAATGCCGCGAATGACCTTGCCGCCGCTACCGATGACGTCGCGGATCTTATCGACAGGAACCTGCAGGGAAACGATACGAGGAGCGGTGGGGCGAGTCTCATGGCGAGGCTCGGGGATAACCTGGAGCATCTTATCGAGAATGAACGCACGACCCTCCTTGGCCTGCTCGAGAGCACGACGCAGGATGTCGAAGGTCAAGCCAGTGGCCTTGTTGTCCATCTGCAGAGCCGTGATGCCGCGCTCGGTACCGGTCACCTTAAAGTCCATGTCGCCGAGGAAGTCCTCGATGCCCTGGATATCGGAGAGGACAACGGTCTTGCCCTCCTCCTGGATCAGACCCATAGCGATGCCGGAAACGGGGCGCTTCAAGGGCACGCCACCGTCCATAAGGGCAAGGCAGCTGCCGCAGGTGGAAGCCATGGAAGAAGAACCGTTGGATTCCATGACCTCGGAGACCACGCGAATAGCGTACGGGAACTCGTTCTCGTCGGGCAAAACGGGAAGCAAAGCGCGCTCGGCAAGGTTGCCGTGACCGATCTCGCGACGCTTGGGGCTACCGATGCGACCGGTCTCGCCAGTGCAGAAGGGCGGGAAGTTGTAGTGATGCATGTAGCGCTTGCCCTCGACGGGCTCGATGGTATCGAGACGCTGACCCTCGTTGAGCATGCCAAGGGAAAGCACCGAGAGAACCTGGGTCTGACCGCGCTGGAACAGGCCGGAACCATGGACGAGGGGCAGGTAGTTGTCCTTGACCATGATGGGACGAATCTCGTCGGCAGCACGACCGTCGACACGCTCACCGGTCTCGACGACCATCGTGCGCATAGCCTGCTTCTCAAGCTTCTTGAGGTTGACGGGGATCTCGCGCTCCCACTCGACCTGCTCTTCCTCGGTGAACTCGGCAACGATGGCCTGTTTCACCGCGTCGACCTTGGCCATACGGGAGAGCTTGTCGGCATCGCACAGAGCAGCGGCCATCTCGTCGTAGTGAGCAAAGATGCGGTCGTGCACCTCGGCAACGGGCTCGTCGAGCGGATACTCCTTCTTGACGATGGCGCCATTGACGCGCTCATACTCCTCGATAAACTGAAGCTGAGCATCGCAGAAAGCACCGAGGGCTTCCTGGCCAAACTGCATGGCGGCCAGCATGTCCTCCTCGGTAACCTCCTCGGCTCCGGCCTCGACCATGGAGATGAAGTCGCGGGTGCCGCCGAGCTCAAGATCAAGATCGGAATTCTCGCGCTCCTCATAGGTGGGATTGACCAAGAACTCGCCGGTCTCGCGATTGCGACCAATACGCACGCAGGCAAGCGGGCCCTCGAAGGGCACACCGCCGAGCGAAAGGGCCAAAGAGGCGCCCATCACGCAGATAACGTCACAGGGGTTGGACTGATCGGCCACAAGAGAGGTCGCGATAACCTGTACCTCGTTGCGGAAACCATCGGGGAAGCTCGGGCGCAGAGGGCGATCGATCATGCGGGCGGTAAGCGTAGCCTTCTCGCTAGGACGACCCTCGCGCTTGAGGTAGCCGCCCGGAATGCGGCCGGCAGCGTACATCTTCTCGTTGAAATCGACGGTGAGCGGGAAGAAGTCGTAGTTCTTGCGTTCCTTGGACACCACCGCCGTAAGCAACACGGTAGTGTCGCCCTGCTTGATGAGGGCAGCGCCAGTCGCCTGCTTGGCGAGCTCGCCCGCTTCGAAGGTGTACGTCTTGCCATACAGCTCAAACGTCTTAGATACCAATGCCATTATTTCTCCTTCATCTCCGTAAGCCACGTTGCCCACGGGACAATCATGTCGAACCCCTATGGTTCAACAGCGTAAGAGCCGACTTGTGCCGGCTCCTCACACAAAAAGGAGCGCACCGGAAGGTACGCTCCTCACATGCACAACCCTACTGGATGTTGTCGCGAATACCGAGCTCCTTGATGAGGGCACGATACTCGAAAATGTCGTTCTTCTTGATATAGGAGAGAAGACGACGGCGACGGCCGACGAGCATGAGCAGACCACGACGGGTGTGGAAGTCCTTCTGATGGCTCTTCATGTGCTCAGTGAGCTCCTTGATGCGCTCGGAGAGAATGGCAACCTGAACCTTGGGGTTACCAGTGTCGACGGGGGTGTTGCCGAACTGAGCGGTGAGCTCGGCCTTGCGCTCCTTGGAAACAGTCATGTTTCACCTTTCGTTTACGGCTTTGCAATTAAAGCCTCGATTCGCCCCGGACTGGGAAGCCGCCGGTGATGCGTGCATCCAAGATCGGGGTACCAACAGGCCGATATAATAGCACAGCCGCGGCCCTTCGCACGAACTGCACATGTACTTCCCTACCTGCCCAAAGCGAACTCAAGCGCACGAAGGCGACAATCGAGGTGTGTAGCCGCCCATAGGTAAGCAAATGAAAGAAGCATCGACACCGTCGAGGTATCGATATCGACTTTGGCCAGTTCGTCGAAACGCAAGGCAATGAGCGAACGCAGCCAGTTAACGGCCGCGGCGTCGACAGGCTCCGCCGCAGGAACGCTCGCCGCGCACGAGGCGCACAGGAGTCCACCCGCAAGCGGTGAGAAATAGGAAAGCGCGGGGTCACCGCAAGATACGCACGCCGAAAAATCAGGTCGATAGCCGATATGCGACAGGAGTTTGAATACGTACGCCGCTAGCAAAAGATCGAGATGAACCTCATCGAGCTGCGGCGAGCCCAAAAGCTCCAGAGCGCGCTGAGTAATGGGAAAGATATATCGATCCTCGGCGTCCTCAAATGAGCAGCGCTTGGCGACTTCTGCCACCGCACTCGCCGCCATAAGCCGTGCGTAGTCGGGACCCGCCCCCAAAGGCGCTTCCAGCAACTCGGCCTGAGAGACGATATCCAACAAGCGGCCACGGGCAAGCAAAAGGTCAACGGTGCAAAAAAGCTCACAACGTGCAGCCAGCCGTCCGCCCGGTTTACGAGCCCCCTTTGCAACTGCCTGAAGCTGCCGACCATCAGAAGCAAGGAGCGTCAGGATAAGGTCACACTCTTTGAGTTTCACCTTATCGAGGACGATTGCAGATACACGATATGTCTTTCCGCCCGCCAAGAACTACTCGTCAGCCGCATACCCGAAGCGACGAATCTGTGCAGCATCATCACGCCAGCCCGCCTTGACCTTGACGTCCAACTCCAAGAACACCTTGGAATCAAAAAGTCGCTCCAAATCCAAACGAGCATCGGTTCCGATACGCTTGATCATCTCGCCCTTATGGCCGATGATGATGCCTTTTTGTCCATCGCGTTCGACAAAGATGGTGGCGTGAATGCGCACGACTTTCTTTGTACGCTCAAAATAATCGCAGATAACACCTACAGAATGCGGAATTTCTTCGCGCGTGTGAAGCAGTACCTTCTCGCGCACGAACTCGGCAACCTGAACTTCATCGGTGGTATCGGTACCCATTCCCTCCGGGAACCACATGGGTCCCTCGGGAAGATAGGAGCATAGCAAGTCGATGAACTCATCAACATTGAAGCGCTCGTTGGCCGAGGTTACGATGACGTCTTCGAAGTCAACCTCCTCGCGGGCCGCATCGATTTGAGCCATGACCTGAGCCTGATCGGCGCGATCGGCCTTAGTGATAACGAGCAGCTTGTGGGCAGAAGACTGCTTGACCTTTTCTGCAACCCAGGCATCTCCGCGCCCAAATGGCTTAGTGGCATCGAGGGCGAAGCACACGACGTCGACATCATTGAGCTCGGACAAGGCACTGCGATTGAGCTCGGAGCCCAAACCGTCTTTAGGCTTGTGGATACCGGGGGTATCCACAAAGACAAGTTGATAGCCCGGACGATTGACGACGGCACGCATGCGTCGGCGGGTCGTTTGAGCCACCGGCGAGGTGATGGCCACCTTTTGACCATAGCACGCGTTCATCAGAGTCGATTTGCCCGCATTCGGACGACCAACCAGCGCGACAAAACCACTTCGGAAGCCTTGCGCGCGATCCGCAGCAGGAGCTTCCTCGGTGTCGATACCATCAAAACCAGCACCCTGCGCGAGCAGGGCATCGAGTTCGTCGTCGCTCAGGTCCTCAAAGGGATCGAACTCTTCAATATCAGACATGAGAACTCCTAAATCAGGTGTAGGGCGTGAGCGAACACGAGAATGCCCACAACGGCAGCGGTAATCGACAACACATACACCGAAGCCGCGGCGATATCCTTGGCGCGTTTTGCCAAAGGATGCATCTCGCTCGTGGCAAGATCGACAACGGCCTCGATAGCGGTATTGCACAGCTCCGCATGAATAACAAGTCCGCAGCAAATAGCGATAATACACCACGAGGCAAGGTCAAGGCCGATAACAAGGCCCGCGATGACGGTTAAGGCGCCAACGAGCAGCATCACATTGATGTTGCGCTCCGTGCGCACCGCAGTAATAAACCCCTCGATGGCATACCCAAATGAACGGACAAACGACGGATGGTCCTTGGAAGAACCGGGGATCATGGGTGCTCCTTAATCGTGAGTATGGCGAGTAATGGGGCCAACCTCTATTGAGGCGGGGTCATCGCCGCGTGCCGCAGCCAAAAGACGCAATAGTTCGTCCTCACGCGCCTCCATCGCCTCAGCTTCATCGTCTTCGATGTGGTCGTAGCCGAGAAGATGCAACATGCCATGCACGAGCATGAGGCGGCACTCATCTTGAGCCGAGTTGCCAAATTCCGGGGCCTGGCGTGCTATCACCTGGGGTGCCAAGATGATATCACCGAGCTCGAGTGCCTCATCAAGAGGAATATCCTCGTCAAAGGCGGAATCGCATTCAAACGACAACACATCCGTAGTCTTATCTATGCCGCGCCATTGATGATTGAGACCGTGCATCTCCTCTTCGTCGACAAAGGAAAGGGATATCTCGACCTCGCGGGTGACTCCCTCCGCCTCGAGAACAAAATGAACGATATGTTCGATCTCGGCAGTATCGAGCAGCTGCTCGAGCTTTGCATCGTTACTGATGAGCACGCCCATGAGCACTCCCCTTTCCGTGTCGCCCGCCCTCGACGGCGCGTTTTTGTTCATAAGAGTCATATGCCTCGACGATGCGCCCCACAAGCGAGTGACGCACGACATCGGCGCTGTCCAGGTGAATGAAAGAGATCTGTTCAAGATCGCCCAAAATGTCTTGGATATGAGAAAGGCCATCGGGGCGCCCGATAAGGTCGCGCTGCGAGGCGTCTCCCGTAATAACGAACGTCGAATTAAAACCCAGACGAGTCAAGAACATCTTCATCTGCTCGGGCGTAGTGTTTTGCGCCTCATCCAGGACAACGAAAGCGTCGTTGAGCGTACGCCCACGCATATACGCCAAAGGGGCGATCTCGATAACGCCTCGCTCCACCAGTTGGGATGCGCGCTCGGAATCCATCATATCGAGCAGTGCATCAAAGAGCGGACGCACATAAGGATCAACCTTGTCTTCAAGCGTGCCAGGCAAAAAGCCGAGGTTCTCGCCGGCTTCGACAACTGGTCGGGTTAGGACGATTCGGCCCACATCGTGGCGCTGAAGTGCAGCGATAGCCATAGCCATGGCAAGGTATGTCTTGCCAGTGCCCGCCGGCCCAATGCAAAAAGTCATGGCATGGGAACGTATGGCTTCGATGTAGCGTTTCTGACCCACCGTCTTTGGGCGAATGCATTTGCCGCGATAGGTCAGGATAACGTCTTGAGCCATGCCCGATGCGTCCCCGCCTCGCTTGAGAAGCGAATCAAGAAGGCGCGCAGAATCCTCGACATTAGGAGCATCACCAAGGGTGGCAAGCTCAAATAGATGCTCAAATAGCTTGACGAGCGCCTCACAGCAGCGCGTTGGACCCGTTATAGAAATGGTCGCGCCACGTACGGTAATCTCAGCCCGAGCACGCTTCTCAAGAGCACGGATCAAGCTGTCTTGCGGACCGGTGATGAGACCGGCGTCGATTCCCTCGGGCACCGTTACGTGCACTTGAGTCGAATTCAAGAAGCTCCCCCTTCCCGAGCGTCATCAAACCAGATGGGCATGAAGCATCCCAGAGTCGTCCAGCGAGTCAATGCAAACATGGACCAGCGACCCCTCTTGCGCCGCGTCCGCATCATCCACAACAACGCGATGGAACGACCCCAGTGTACCGCGATTGCCATATTCGAGCACAGCGCGCTCGGTCGTGGAGATGCGCCGTACGGCGTCGCGTTGCGAAGACCGCTGCACAAGCTCGCGAACGCGTGCAGAACGAGCAGCTGCAACCTGTGGATCAATCTGATCGGAATACGTTGCGGCGGGCGTACCCGGGCGCGCGCTATAGCGAAAAACATGAAGCCGGGCAAAGCCGATCTTCTCGATAACCTCGAGTGTGGCATCGAATTCCCTATCGGTTTCACCTGGAAATCCCACGATCAAATCACCCGAAAGGGCGATTTCGGGAACGTAACGGCGAATCTTAGCAATGAGAGCCAGCAGGTCTTCGGCAGAATAGGGTCTGCCCATACGACGAAGCGTCTCGGAGCAACCGGATTGAATGGGCAGATGCAAAAACGGGGCTACACGGTCGGGCGACTCCCCCATGCGCTTAAGCAGAGCTTCGGAAACGTCCATCGGCTCGATGGAAGAAAGGCGAACCTGCTGCACAGAGGTCTCACGCAAAATGCGATCGAGCAGCTCGTCGATCTCGACGTGCGCATCTCCCGAACCCTCCGCGTCGTAAGCGCCGAGATTCACACCCGTAAGAACCACCTCGGGGATATTAGCCTGGACCGCATCGTCGATCTGTTTCAAAACAGCCGAAACGGGAACAGAACGCTCGGGACCGCGCGCTTTCCAGACAATGCAATATGTGCATCGGTGGTTGCATCCGTCCTGGATCTTGACGCCCCAACGCGAACGACCAAGCATATCGGCAAGATCGCGGGGGGCCGGTCCTTGAGATGTGCAGGCCAAAAGACGTGCATCATACGAAAGGAGCTCACGCGCGCGGTCGACAACAGCAACCTTGGAAGGCTCTGCGGTGACTCGCGACGAGATGTCGGTAAGGACATCAGGATGCAAGTTAACCACGCAACCCGTGACGATAACAAGAGGCTCATTCGGAAGTGAGAGCGTATGACGAACCGCCTTGCGCGTCTTCGCCTCGGCCTCCCCCGTCACAGCACAGGTGTTGATAATAACAAGCTGCGCATCCTCGGGGTCAACAAGGCAAAAACCCGCACGGGCCAAATCCGCGCTGATATGGTCGCTTTCAACACGGTTGACACGACAACCGAGGTTAATTACAGAAACAAACGGTGCAGCCACGTACTTCCTCGCTAGTCGATGATGTCGTCGATGGCGTCACGAATTCGATCGCCCACGGACCGCGGAGCTTCGAACTCATCGCCCACGGCACGAGCATACTTCTCAAGAGCTTCACGAGCCTCACGGTTGAGCTTCTTAGGCACGGTAATAACAACGCGAGCGTACAGAGAGCCGCGCGCGCCGTCGCCGGAGCGCGGCATGCCAAACTCGGCGACCTTAACCATCTCGCCATACTGAGTGCCAGCAGGAACGGTCACGGTCACGGTCTCATCGGGCATGATTCCCGTCACCTGGACTTTGCAACCCAGTGCCGCCTGCGCGATTGAAACGGCGACATCGCAGTACAGGTCGTCGCCGCGGCGTACGAAGCGCTCATGCTCCTCAACCTGAACGGTAACGATAAGGTCGCCGGAAGGCGCCCCGCGAAGACCCGCCTCGCCGTAGCCCTTAACGCGGAGTTGACGGCCGGTGGAAACGCCCGCAGGGACATCGATATCGAGTTTTTCGTGCGTGGGAACCCTGCCCTGACCCCCGCAGACATCGCAGGGATGATCGATGATGCTGCCCTCGCCATGGCAATCCGGGCAAGGAGAGGAAGACTGAACATAGCCAAAAAGGGAACGCTGGGCCTTGGTCACATAGCCCGAGCCGCCGCAACGTGTACAGGTGACAAGCTTGCCGCCGTCGGTAGCACCGGTGCCGTTACAATCCTCGCATGTAGCGAGTCGCTCGTAGTTAATGGTCTTCGTGCAGCCACGGGCGGCCTCTTCAAGCGTTACAGAAAGAGCGATGGCCATATCGCGACCGTTCTTTCGAACACTTGCACCGCGTCCGGAGCGTGCATTGCCCCCAAAGAAGGACGAGAAGATATCGTCGCCCATCCCGCCAAAGATATCGCTGATGTCAACGAAACCAGAACCCATGGGGCCATCTACTGTGCCATATTGGTCATAGTTCGCGCGCTTCTGCTCATCAGAAAGAACGGAGTACGCCTCGTTAAGCTCTTTGAATTTCTCTTCGGCCTCAGGATCGTCCGAGACGTCGGGATGAACGAGGCGAGCCTTCTTGAGGAACGCTTTCTTGATAGTTCGCTGATCGGCATCCTTATCGACACCGAGTACCTCGTAGTAGTCCCTGCTCTCCGACACGACTTATATCCTCCCCAAACCATTACAGACACAGGGCGCATCCGCGCCAACGCAAACGTCTATACCCATATCATGCAGGCCCAAAACACTCAGGTGAGCCAAGCGCACAGCTAACGAATGCCCGTCATCATCGATGCCCCGCAACGTGTGAAGCCAACGGACATGATAGCGAACAAAAGTCCGTTAACAAATCCATTGACAAGCTGCGTGCCACCCCGCTTCCACCAAAGACCGCTGCGATGCGTGATGCCATCGGAGACAACAAGAACCACGCCAAAGATCAGCGGCAAAACAAGCACGCTAAAATAGGCAAACACACCGGTTAACGCTGAGAGAACCAAAAATGGCAAGACGACGCCCGTGATATAAAAACCAATGGCCGCCTTGCCCTCAAGGCGCTCCGCCGAAACGCGCGCGCGGCCAACGAGGTCGCCGCCGCTCGCTCCGTTGGTGCCGGCATGACCCATCTGGGAGACGCGAATAAGGTCGCCGTCATGAGTTCCGGCAGGAAACTCAATAACGGCCTCGGTCACAACGGGTGTACGCCCCGTGCCTGCGCAGTCCGGACAAGGATCGGAAATAACCTTGCCGGAGCCGCCGCACTCGGGGCATACGATCCTAAAGGTGCCGCCGCCAAAGAGGAAGGTCATATCGGTCTCGATGGCACCCGAACCCCCGCAACTAGGGCACGTGTGCGAATGCTCAGAGGATACAGAGCCCATCCCCGAGCAGCGCGTGCACGGTTCATATCTGCGATATTTGACCGCGCGGCGGGCGCCGTTTTTCGCCTGCTCGGCGCTAAGGTCAACATCCACCACAACGTCGGCACCTGCCTCGGGATTAAATGCCGAGGAACCCCGGCGGGAGCCATAGCCCACTCCATCAAATGGGAAGCCAAAGGGGAACCCGCCCATGCCGCCTGCATAGCCGCCTCGATACGGAGATGCGGAAGGCCCCTGCGCGCCCGCGAAGGGGTTGCCCGATCTCATGGCATCGTATCGAGCGCGCTTCTGCTCGTCGGACAAGACCGCATAAGCCTCGGAGACCTCTTTGAATTTCTCCTCGGCGTCGGGCTCTTTGTTGATATCGGGATGAAGCTTGCGCGCTTTGAGCTGAAAAGCTTTTTGAATTTCTTTCGCCGTGGCGTCTTTGGATACGCCCAGGATGGCGTAATAGTCTTTTTCGTTCATCGTAGCCATAGAGGGCTACCTTTCTAGCCGAGTCCAGCCTTACCGCAGATGAACGCTATTGTAGCGAACCATCATGCCAAATTCCAAAAGAGCCCAAAGAGCTCATTGCCCTCAAGCCACCCTTGTTGTGTGGGGGCAAGCGCACCAGGGAAAAGGCCCACGCCCCCGCTTGGGGCATCAACGTAGTTTTCCCCGTCAGGCGCCTCCCATGTCGCCAAACCGAGTTCGATCGCCCGTGCGCACGTATCCGCCACAATTTGCTTCCCAAAGACAGCAGAAGCCCGAAGAAGCAGCTCTTGAGGTATACCACGAGTCATACGGCATGCAAGCATCAAGTCCTCGGCCATGGCCTCCCGAATGCCAAGCTGCTCAATCTCAAAGGCAGAAGCAGCATCATCCGTTTGAAGCACGCGAATGCGAGCTGCGCCGTCGCGAGGCGCAAGATCGGAAAATAACGATGAAGACATCCGAAACGTATCACGAGAAAGCATGCTAGCAGCCGAGCGACCAAGCCCCAGATACTCAATGCCGGTCCAATATGCGATGTTGTGTCTGCAAGCATGCCCTGGCAAGGCATAACTTGCAACCTCATAGGGGGCAAAACCCGCCTCCACAAGAAAACGCCTCGCGAGCTCCATTTCGTCTGCCTGTTCATCCTCATCAGGAAGAACCAGCCTACCCGAATCCACCTTCAAGGCAAGGGGCGTACCGTCTTCGACAGTCAAAGGATAGATTGAGATATGGCAAGGTCCGGCTTCGATCAAGCCAGCCACGCTCTTTGCCCAGCTGTCTTGAGTCTGGAGAGGAAGTCCGCACATCAAATCGCACGAAACATCGAGTCCCGCATCTTTCGCACAGCAAATCGCATCGAGCGCCTGCGTTGCGCTATGGATACGGCCAACGGCCTTGAGCTCCTCCTCCTGCAGGCTTTGGACGCCCAAAGAGATACGCGTTACGCCGGCGCGTGCGAGTTGTAATGCAAGCGAGCTCGTAAATGACTCGGGGTTCGCCTCACAGGTAAACTCCTCGGGTGCACACCATTGCATCACCGAACGCACCAGTTCGACCAAACGCATCCCTAAAAGCGAAGGCGTGCCCCCACCTATGTAGACGGTGCGAACGCCATCGAGCAAACCCGCGGTACCAAAAGCATCAACACGATTTGCGAGCCGATCAAGATAGCAAGCTTGCGCCGTGCGAGCATCATCGAGGCTGCATGCAGCCACCGAGTCGAAATCACAATAGGCACATTTCGATTGGCAGAAGGGAATGTGCAGATAAAGGGCCTCAATCGCCATGGTTTACATCTCAAAGAGCGCAGGCACGGCCTGTCCCTCAGCCTTGAGGGCGGCACAAACGCGCACGTCTTCCTCAATAAGATCGACCAGCTGCATGAAGTCCTCAAACGTCTGGCAGCGAACAACCCGCCCGCGCCATGCGGCGGCGTGCGCCATCCCTTTGAGATACCACGTTGCAAAGGTGCGAGCACGGGCCATATGGGCATCGTGTGCATGAAGAAGGCGAAGGTGCTCACGCAACGCATCAAGACGCTCTAGCTCCGTATGAGGCTGCACGGGATTACCTTGAAGCATATTCATGGCATCTTCGAACACCCATGGGTTGCCATAGGTACCGCGCGCAATGAATACGCCGCTTGCCGCAGTCGTCGTCAGCATGCGAACGGCATCCTCAGCAGAAAAGACGTCGCCCGAACCGACAACGGGAATATCGATGCGCGACGCCACATCGTCGATAATCGACCAGTCGGCGTCGCCGGTATACAACTGCGTCGCAAACCTACCATGAACGGCAACACCGGAAACTCCAGCTTGCTCCAAGCGTGCCGCGAAATCGGGAGCAGCACGCTCGCCGGCGGCATACCCGATACGCATCTTGCAGGTCACGGGAACATGCGCCCTGCCTACAGCGGCAGCCGCAATCTGGGCCGCAAGCTCAGGATCTCTCATAAGCGCAGAGCCCTCGCCCTTGGTAACGACCTTTCGAGCAGGACACGCCATATTGATGTCGATGGAGGAGAGTTTCTCCCCCACCCGTTCCTCAACAGCCTCGACGGCAGATGCGAACTGCTCGGGCTTGGAGCCAAAAAGCTGTACGCAAATCTGAGGCTCCTCCGCCGCCGGCAACACAAGATCCCAAGTCTTTTCGCTCTTGTAAGCAAGACCCGCGACGCTCACCATCTCGGAAAAGGCCATTTTTGCACCATGGCGACGGCACATGATGCGATATGCAGCATCGGTCACGCCCGCCATGGGAGCAAGCAAAAACGGCTGCTCGCGATAATAGAGACGCAAACGCTCCGATGCGGAAGAAACCGTCTTCAATTATTCATCCACCTTGAGAATCGCCAGGAATGCTTCTTGCGGGACCTCGACAGAGCCGATGGCCTTCATGCGCTTCTTGCCCTCTTTTTGCTTTTCGAGCAGCTTGCGCTTACGCGAGATATCGCCGCCGTAGCACTTGGCAAGAACGTCCTTGCGGCGCGCCTTGACCGTCGAACGAGCAATAACCTTGTTGCCGATAGCACCTTGGATAGGAACCTCGAAGAGCTGACGCGGGATAATCTCCTTGAGCTTATCGCACAGTCCACGAGCAAGACCGTATGCCTTGTCCTTATGGACAATAAAGGAGAGCGCGTCCACCTCGTCGCCCGAAAGCAAGATATCAAGCTTGACAAGGTCGCTCACGCGATACTCCGAGAACTCGTAATCAAGCGAGGCGTACCCCTTGGTACGGCTCTTAAGCTGATCGAAGAAATCAAGAATGAGCTCTGCGAGCGGCATGTCGAAATGCATCTCAACCGATTTGCTCGTCAGATGGATCATATCGGTAGTGATGCCGCGATGCTCGATAGCAAGCTGCATGACCGCACCGGTGTACTCGGGCGGGCAGATGATCTTGGCGTGCAAGAACGGCTCCTCGATATGATCGATGCGCGTGACATCGGGAAGGTCTTGCGGACTGCGAACGTCCAGCATCTCGCCATCGGTCTTAAAGACGTGATAGTCCACACTGGGGCTCGTGGCGATAAGCTCGAGGGCAAACTCTCGCTCGAGTCTCTCCTTGACAACCTCCATGTGCAGCAAGCCCAAGAAACCAACACGGAAACCAAAGCCAAGCGCCACAGAGGTCTCCGGCTCCCAGATAAGCGAGGGATCGTTAACGTGCAGCTTCTCGAGCGCGTCGCGAAGATTCTCGTAATCCTTGTTGTCGATGGGGAAGATGCCGGTGTAGACCATAGGCTTGGCCTCGCGGTAACCAGGCAAGGGGGCGTCACAAGAGCGGTCTCGAGCCGTCAGGGTATCGCCCACATGAACAGCCTCGGGGTCCTTTAGGCCCGTGACGACAAAGCCGACCTCGCCCACGGACAGCGAATCGACGGGGACCTCGGCAGGGCACTTTACACCCACTCCATCCACCATGAAGGGGACATCTGCCTGCATCATCACAAGCTGATCACCCTTTGAGATCGAGCCGTCAAAAATGCGTACCGTAGCGACAACGCCACGATACTCATCGAAATAGGAATCGAGGATAAGGGCCTTGAGCGGAGCTTGGAGATCGCCCTTCGGAGGCGAGATCAGAAAAACGATAGCCTCAAGCAAATCGTGGATACCCTCGCCGGTCTTGCCCGAAACGCACACGGCGTCATCGGCGGGAATGGCGAGCTCATCTTCAATCTCGGTCTTCACCTCATCGGGATGGGCGCTGGGTAGATCGATCTTGTTGATTGCGGGAACAATATCGAGATTGGCGTTCATGGCAAGCGAGGCGTTGGAGACCGTTTGGGCCTCAACACCTTGCGTGGCGTCCACAACGAGCACCGCACCTTCGCACGCCGCAAGGGAGCGCGAGACCTCGTACGTAAAGTCAACGTGGCCGGGTGTGTCGATCAAATTGAACTGATAGGTCTCCCCGTCGTCGGCGGTATAGTCGACACGAACGGCATTGCTCTTAATGGTGATGCCACGTTCGCGCTCGATATCCATCGAGTCGAGAAGCTGCGCCTCCATGTCACGCTCATCGACCGTATTCGTCAGCTCGAGAATGCGGTCCGAAATCGTCGACTTACCGTGATCGATATGCGCGACGATGGAGAAATTTCTGATATGTGAAGTATTTTGAGTATCCATGCGGGATATCATACCCGAACCATAGGGAGCAAAACAGCTAGGCGCTCATGCATATATCGTGAGAAACACGGCTATTCCATAGCATTCGCGCTTCTCATGCAGCATTTCCCGTGCTATACTTCCCGCTTGTGACCTCAACAACCGTGTCTCAGAGGCCGGATAGAAGGCGGAAGAGAAACCGAAAGGAAATCCAGAAGTGGCAAACATCAAGTCTCAGAAGAAGCGCATCCGCACCAATGAGATCGCTCGCGTTCGCAACAAGGCGATTCGTTCCGAGCTGAAGACCCTGACCAAGCACGTTCAGGCTGCTGTCGAGGCTGGCGACAAGGCCGCTGCCTCCGCTGCTTGCACCCGCGCTTCCCGCGCCCTCGACAAGGCTGTTGCCAAGGGCGTCATCCACAAGAACCAGGCTGCTAACCGCAAGTCCGGTCTCCAGAACCTGGTCAACGGTCTTAACTAACCTACAGGTTGCACATATTCGTGCGCTATACGGGTCCACAGCAATGTGGACCCGTTCTTTATAAAACCCGCGAAACGTGGCACTCACGCTTCGCGGGTTTTTCTAGCTTCGTTCGATGAGCGATATGATCCACAGGTGCAAGGCAAGCTCGGAATCTGCAGACCCCTTGAGTGCCGCCTCGACATCAACGGCAGCACGCAAGGCGCAAACGAGCTCATCCATACTGTATTTGCGCGCCCAGCCAACATGGTTTCGGACCTGCCAGCCCTGAAGGCCCAAAACCTGTGCGAGGTTCCTGCCCTCCCCGCGAGCATCAAGCGCTTTGGCACAGATAAGCTCGCGTAGACGCGTGACCAAAAGCGAAAAAAGTCGAACCTCGTTGCGCGGCGGCTGCAACTGATAGAGCTCAAGCGCCCGCTTCATATCGCGCGCCGAAACCGCGTTGAGTAAGTCCCATGGTTTGACCTCGGCGGTTCGAGCGACCAGCGCCTCGATATCGGAGCGCGAGATGCTCTCCCCCTCCAACATGGCGGAAAGCCGCTTGAGCTCGTTGTCGAGCATGCGGGAATTCTCGCCAACTCTGCTCACCAGTTCCTCGGCGGCCATGATGTCGATCGTCTTGCCGTAGGCCCGAGCCATAGAGACAACTTGCTGCGGAACCTCTCGGCCCTTTTTGGGCGCGCAATCAACAAGGGCTTTGGGCCCAAGCTTTGCCACCGCCTTGTATAGACGCGTGCTTTTTGCAAGGGTGTTGGCCACAACCAGGCAAACGGTTGTAGGCGAAGGGTTCTCAAAATAAGAGACCAAAGGCTCACTTACCGCCTTGGGCAACTTGTCGCAACCATTGAGAATCACAAGACGAAAATCAGACCCCATGGGAAGGGTGTTTAGAGAAGCGATGATGTCGGCAATCTGCGGATCATGCGTCATATCGCGCTCATCGAGATTGAATGCGGCCATGCCGCTTCTCTCCAAGCGCGCTTTCATGCGGGCCACGGCGCGAGAGCGCTTAAGCTCATCGGCACCGACAATCAGATAGCCGCAAAGCAGTGGAGCCTCCGCCACGATACCTCCTCTATATCATCGTTTCGCTGTGCCTATTCTAACGCGGCGCTCCTTGAGCCAGAGCAATGCACACGTATTCCCCGTGCGTCAGGAAAAAACGAAACCGAGCCATCGTCAATCGTGCAGTAAAAGCGCGCACCGTAGTTTTGAAGTGCAGCGACGCACTCGTCCGCAGGATGACCGTAGCTGTTACGAGCTCCCGCCGATGCTATCGCAACCTCCGGATCGAGCACTTCAAGCAACGACATGTCAACCGATTTAGCAGAGCCGTGATGTCCCAACTTCAGGATATCGATATCACCTACCGCAGGCGCATATTCATGCTCCTGATCAACCTCGGAGTCTCCCGTTAGCAACATGCTGAGATGTGCCGAGCCTTCGACATATCGCGCAAGCAATACAAGGGAGTCCTCGTTATCGCCCCCGTCAACCGTCTCGCAGGGCCATATTACGGTGCAGTCAAACCTACCCACATGGATAGTATCGCCTCGTTCGACCTCAACGAGATTCAAACCGCTATCTTCAATCTCGGAAGGCGCCTGCTGGGCAGCCCCTTGGGCCACGATGACCTCTCCCACAGAATATCGTTTTGCAATATCGCATAACCCTCCGTAGTGATCTTTATCCCAATGCGTTACCAAAACGGCATCCAAAGAAAAGACATGCTCGGAAGCCAACGCTTCAAGCACGGTATCGTCTACCCCCGCATCGATCAAAACGCAGCGGTCCCCATCACGAATAAGGATGGAATCGGCCTGGCCAACATCAAGAACGGTGATTTGCGGTGGAGCAAAGCGCCCCCAATAGAGAAGGTCGATGCCCACAAACGCAACCACAAGCGAAAACAAAACGAGGACAATTCGTCCGCTTGGCCGAGGCCACAACCAATAAAGCAAAACAGCGCAAGTTAGTGGTACAAGCCAGGCATAAGGTAGTGGAGAAACGTACAGGCTCGCAAAGGGGACCGCAGCCAAGGCGCTAACAAAAAAGAGAATGACACGTGAGCACAAATGAAGAAGTAATGCCATAAAAGCCGATATGCCAGGAATCCAAAGGACCGTCGCCGCAACGACCCCTAAAACCAAAAGAAGCGAAATAAGGGGCGCAATAATCACATTCGCCACCGGAGCTAAAAGAGATATCTGACCGAATACCAACGTCGTCAAGGGAAGCGTCGCGATCTGGGCCGTCAGCGTAATACCCATGCCCTCGGCAATAAACGATGGAAGCCGCAGCACGTGCAATGCATAGGACACGTAGCGTCCGAATATCAAAATCGACGCGACGCTCAACGCCGATAGCTGAAACCCCAAATCGAATACGAGATTTGGCCAGACGACCAACATGACGATCAGCGTTAAAGAAAGCGATGAGAGGGCGTGAGAGCGGCGACCGGATCCCATCGAAACATTTGTACAGCCAACCATGCAAACCGAACGAATCGTCGATGGCGCCGCACCGGTAAGCAATGTGTAAAAGCAACAGGCTCCAAGCATAAGGACACGCGATTTACGCGAATCAAGACTACACCGCCAAAGCACGTTTTGTACAAGACACGCAACAATCGCCAGATGGCTTCCCGAAACAGCAATCAGATGAGATAGGCCGCATGCAGCAAAATCTTCCCGAATCGACCCGCGATTCAGCTCGGTCGTATAGCCGCAAAGAACACCAGCGATCAAGGAGCCCTCTTCAGTAGAATCCGGATTCAGACGATTCAAAAGAAAACGTCGTGCCCGCTGGACAACATCGTTGGACACCTCATGCTCTGCCGGATAACACTTGTGCAGCGATAGACGTGCCACCTCACCTTTAAAAAACCGAGAACGCGCCCAATCGGAATCGCCAAGAGCAGCAAAGTTGCCAACAGCGCAAAACCGATCGCCGCGCATTTGGCTCTTCTCTCCCGTCGCACGCACGCGAAAGGTCGTGCCTGATCCGTCTTTTCGTTTTACCACTGCAGTATAGGAAAAACCGTACTCCCCTGGATTAGAATCGCCGATAACCTCAAAGACATAGGAGCTTGCCGTCCCTTTGACCTCTTCAATCTGAGTGGCCATACCATTCGACCACAGGCACACCGACCAAACGAGCGCAATTAAGCACAGACAAGCAAGACGCAATGCCTTCAATAGGCTTGCAGCCTTGCAATGACGCATAACACGGGTGCACATCAGACACGCAATGCAAACCAAAGAAACAACAACCGGCAGGATAAAAGAAAAGCCGCACCATCTTCCCGCTCTAGCTCGTTCCCAAGCATTCTCGAGCATTACCATCGATATAACGATGGAACCTAGCGCGCACCAAAAAAGCGGCGGTATAAAGGGGCGTGGAGGAAACTCGGGCATGCGCTTCACACGCATATCGCGTCCTTGATCTTCGCAAACTTCTTATCACCAATGCCCGAGACGCGCATCAGGTCTTCTGTGGTAGCAAAAAGGCCGTTTTCCTCACGGTCGGCGATAATCGCCTCAGCCGTCGATGGGCCAACCCCATTCAGCGTTTGAAGCTCTTCTGACGAGGCGGTATTGATATTGATCAGAGATTTTGCCGTAGATGCATCCGAAGAAACCTGTGCATCTCCAGCAGCCGGAGAGCCTTCCCGAGCCGTCTCTCCTTGGCGAGGAACCGCTATCTTCATTCCATCGGATAGAAGTGAGGCACGATTGATGGCAGAAGTGTCGGCATCTTCTGACAATCCCCCCGCCGCCTGAATGGCGTCGTCAACCCGAGAGCCTTCCTTAAGTTCATATACTCCGGGATTCAAAACGGCGCCCGAAACATCGACAATAAGCACAGCGCTCTCCGAAGAAGAATCCGGAGAGGGAGATGCCTTTGACTCAGCGGATGGCAATGGCACGGCCTTGTCACTCGAGCGCTCAATTAAAGCATCGCGATCTCCGCGAGCGGCAGCTGTCCCACAAAAAAGTGCAATAAGAAAACCAAGCAAGACAAGCAGCGCAAGCAAAAGATAGCGCGGCCTTTGACGAGCAAGCGCAAGTGCCCTCGTGAGCATAGCCTTGTTATGAACATGTTGAGCCACGAAACATCCCCCTCCTCTCTACCCATATTTGCAAAGGAAGAGAAAAGGGGGATGGGCAACATCAAATACCGAAGCGCAACCTTACAAGAATCTCAACGAAATCTAACAGGCCTGCTCAGCGGGGGCAAGACTGGTATGGATCTGTGAAAGCTCCTTGGGACGACGGTAACATGAGGTCTTGAAGTCGATATATTCGACATGCTTGACCAGATGCTCAATCATCGCCTCATGGTCAAACATATCCCAGGCTTCATGCACGGTATCCAAGCGTGCATGGGTCTCGGGGCGCTTGGGCATAAACAGCGTGCAACAATCCGGAGCAGACTGCGTGGAAATATCAAACGTACCGATGGATTGGGCGCGCTCGATAATCTCTTGCTTGTCGGAACCGATAAGCGGGCGAAAAACAGGAATATCCACAACCTCGTTGACCGCCATAATGTTCTCAAGCGTTTGCGAGGCAACCTGGCCCAGGGACTCTCCGGTGACGATTGCCTTTGCTCCCTCAATTTGAGCGATGCGTTCTACCACAGAATACATGATACGTCGGTACATGATCACGCGCAGGGCGTTGGGACAGGCGATCGAAATCTCGCGCTGACAATCGCCAAACGGAACAACGTAGACGCGACCGATTTGAACCTCGGGTCCAAGTGCACGAACAATATCCTGAACCAGATACTCACTGGTATCGGCAGTCTGCGGACGGCCGGAGAAATGAACAGGCACCGGCACGGCACCGCGACGAGCAAGCATCCAGGTAGAAACAGGAGAATCGATACCAGAAGAAAGAAGCGTAACAACCTTACCGGCACTCCCCTGAGGAAGACCGCCACAACCGCGTTCGCTCTTTGCGTACACGTACACACTTCCTTGCACCACGAGTACATGAACCGTGGCATCGGGATCATGCATCTGCACTTTTTTATTGGGAAAAGCCTCGCAGAGCACCTCCCCCACCTGACGATTAAGATCGATTGACGTCAGGGGGTAATCCGTGTTAGAGCGCCTTGCCGCGACTTTAAACGTTTGAAACTCGCCAAACTCGCCAAGAGCCTTAACGGCCGCATCGCAATACTCCGCAGGCTCACGGTTAGTATGGAACGCCAGCGATACACGAGCAACACCGGGGACACGAAGCATGTGGTCAAATGCCTCTTCTGCCTGACCCGCCCCGGAAAACGTGACGAGAATATGCCCAGAAATTCGAACGATGGTCGAGACTGAAAAGGCGGCCAAGGCCGCCTTCAGGTTATCCATGAGGATACGTTCGAAATGGGCGCGATTCTTGCCTTTAAGCCCTATCTCGTGATAGTGCACCAGACATACGCGACTTGCCATCGGCTACTCCGAGACCTTATGACCCATAGCGGTTTCAAAACGGTCGTGATCGTAGGAGATGTTACCGTTTTCAATCTCTTCCATAGCCATAGAAATCGTATCCTTGCCGGACATGGCGATAGTGATATCGTCGACATCCTGGACGGCAAGCACGCGATTGTGCTGGCCGCGCAGCATGCTATTGATATCGCATGCGCGCTTAGAAGCGAGAGCGGCGAGCAGGAAACGGTTCTCGTCGGTCTTCTCAAGCAGATCGTCAATACGAGGCTTAACAACAGACATGATGGCCTCAATTCCTTTCGTGCTGTTGGATGACATTCAGCAACTCGGCTGTCGCATCGTCCAAATCGTCGTTGACCACAACGTCATCGTAGCGGTCGCTCAGTTCAATCTCGTGGCTGGCATTGGCGAGGCGAAGCGAGAGGGACTCCTCCGTCTCGGTGCCGCGATTGCGCAGGCGCTCGGCCAAAACCTCAAGAGAAGGTGGCATGATAAAAATCAAAATAGCTTCGGGGAAACGTTCCTTGACCTGGAAGGCTCCCTGAACATCGATCTCGATAATGAGGGAATTTCCCGCATCGAGATTCTTTTTGACCTCAGAAGCAGGAGTGCCGTACATATGCCCATGGACATTTGCCCATTCGACAAATTCATCGGCATCGATGCGATGGCGAAAGTCTTCCTCGGATAAGAAGTGATAATTAACCCCATCGACCTCGCCGGGACGAGGCTCTCTTGTGGTAGCGGAAACCGTCAGGCCCAGGTTAGGGTGAAGGTCGCGCACCCGGGCGACCAACGTTCCCTTTCCTGCACCTGACGGTCCGGAAATCACAAAAAGCTTGGGCGTGAAAGCACTCACTTACTTGGTGAGCTGCTCAAGCAGTTGCTCGCGCTGACGAACGCCGAGACCCTGAACACGACGAGTGGCGGAAATGCCAAGCTCCTCCATGATTTTTGCAGCCTTAGCCTTGCCATAGCCGGGAAGGGACTCGATGAGGGTGGAAACCTTCATGCGGGAAGCGATGGGATCATCGGAGTTGAGCACGGACTCGAGGGAGACGTCACCCTTCTTAATCTTCTCACGAAGCTCTGCACGCGCATGGCGGGCAGCAGCAGCCTTCTCGAGAGCGGCCTTGCGCTGTTCATCAGTGAGCTGAGGGAGCGGCATTCGAACCTCCAAATAGGATTGGTTTTATGAACGATAGTAGCGTTTTGCAGGGAAAATGCCTGTCAAACGGCTTTTGCAGGAACTTACTTTAGACGAACGGGGCATAAAGTACAAGCAGGCAAATAAAAACATGCAGCTTATGGACGTTATTCCATAGAATGCACGCGCACTGCCTGCATATTTAATGCCCCGTATTCGTCTTGTACCCTATTCGACCTTCTCAACCAGCTCGGAAACAATAGCCTCGTAGGCAGCAAGGGGGTCGGAAGCTGCAGTGATGGGCCTGCCAACAACAATATGGCTGGCACCGGCGCTGATCGCGTCGGACGGCGTAGCGACGCGGCTTTGATCGCCCAAATCGGCGCCCGCAGGGCGCACGCCCGGAGTGACGACGAGCGCATCGGGCCCAAGAAGCTCACGCATGTGTGCGGCCTCGCGCGGAGAGCAAACGACGCCGTCGATGCCGGAGGCCTGCGCCAGACGTGCAAGACGATCCGCTTGTTCAGCCACGGGATGGTCAACACCGATCTCGGCCAGGCAATCCTGATCCATGCTTGTAAGAACGGTGATGGCAACCAAGCGCGGACGATCACCGCGAACAATCGCAGCTTGCTCGGCACCCTCACGACAAGCGCGCAACATAGCTGAAGCGCCGGAGCCATGGACGGATAGCAAGTCGGTGCCGGCAAGAGCCGCAGAGCGCGCAGCACCCTCGACCTGATGCGGAATGTCATAAAACTTGAGGTCCAAAAAGACCTTAAACCCAAGGGACTTGAACTCCTCGACGATGGCAGGACCCTCGGCGTAGTACAGCGTCATGCCAATCTTAATCCAAGAAGCCTTGCCGGCAAGGGCATGTCCAAGCTCCAATGCTCGATCGCGGTCGCAATCGAGGGCGATAATCACGCGATCGCGTGCGTCTGCGTCTAGCATTCGAATGCACCCACCAGCTCGTTAATATCGGATACGCCCTGGGACTCCGCCCACTGCTCGAGCTCGCCTGCGATGCGCAGGGAGGCCGTCGGATCGACGAAGTTTGCCATGCCAACAGAAACGCAAGTAGCACCCGCAAGGATAAACTCAGCGGCATCCTCGCCGGTCATAACGCCACCGACGCCGTTGATGGGCAGGTCGACCGCCTGGGCAACCTCCCACACCATTCGGACCGCGATGGGATGACAAAGGGGACCCGAAAGGCCGCCCTTAGGCTTTGCGACCCTGGACCTACGAGTATTGACATCGATAGCCATACCCTGGATGGAGTTGATGATGGAAAGGCCATCGGCACCCTCAGCCTCGAGAGCGCGCGCTACATCGACAACGTTGGCCGGAGCCATCTTTACGAAGAGGGGGCGATCGGTAACCTTACGGCAGGCACGCATGACCTCGCCCGCACCCTCGGGAGTAGAACCGCAGGCAGCGCCGCCGGCAGCGATATTGGGGCAGCTGACGTTGATCTCAAAGCCCGCAGCCCAAGGGCACAGCTCATCAAAGAGTTCGAGTGCGCGTACGTACTCGGGAGTAGAGTGGCCACACACCTGGCAGATAACCTGGCAGCCATCTTTGCTCAGCTGGTCGAGCCAAGGACCGGACTCCTCGGCAAACGCGCGAACGCCGGGGTTTTGCAGACCGACGGAGTTGATCATGCCACCACGGACCTCAGCCATACGCGGAGCGGGGTTGCCAGGCCAGGGCTCGGCAGCGCAGCCCTTGGTGGTGATGGCTCCGAGCTTGGAGACATCGAAGAAATTTTGGAACTGCCAGCCGTAGCCAAAGGTGCCGGCTGCGGTGTTAATGGGGTTTTGCATCTTAACGCCGCCGAAATCGACAGCCATGTTAACGCTCATTTAGAAGACCACCACCTTGGAGGCATCAAAGACGGGGCCGCACATGCAGGCACCCTTCATGCCATCGACCGTTTCGACATTGCAGGTATTGCAGGCACCAAAGCCGCAGCTCATCATGCGCTCGAGGGAGACCTCACAGTAGACGCCGGCATCGGCAGCTGCCTGCGCGACCTTCTTCATCATGGGAGCAGGACCGCAAGAGGCGACATAGTCGTAGCCGCCCTTGGCAAGAAGCGCCGCAGCGGGATCGGTGCAAAAACCGCAAGCGCCAGCCGTGCCGTCATCGGTGGAGATGCTCACAGACTCGGCACCAAGCGCACGAAGCTCGTCGGCGCCCACGATCTTGGAGGCGCTAGCCGCACCAAGGCAAACGTCAAAAGCCACGCCCATCTGGGAAAGGATGGTCGCGGCGCCCAGAATGGGCGGAACGCCGATGCCGCCGGCAACGAGCAGCGCACGGGCCGCACCCTCGGGAACGCGCCAGCCATGGCCACCAGGGCCCAAGAGGTTGGAGGTGGAGCCGGGCTCCATAAGAGAAAGGTTGCGCGTGCCCTCCCCTACAACGGCATACCAGATCTCAACGGTTCCGGCCTCAGGATCTGCCTTGACGTAGCTCAACGGTACGCGAAGCAGATTTGCCGAGACGCCGGGGACGGCGATGTTGACGAACTGACCAGGCTCGAGCATTGTAGCGAGCTTGGGAGCCGAAATGACGATCGAGTAGATGCCGTCGGCGATCTTGTCGTTCGAAACGACCTCGAAGTCATGGATTCGGGCAGGAGATGGTGTGGGCATGGACACTCCAATCCTCTCACAGACGCATTGGATCGAAATAAAAATGGGCGGCATCCCATCAAGGGCGCCGCCCATGTGACGAAAGCAATCTTAGCAGACTGCGCCGCCAGCGAGGGTCTGCTTGCCGCCAACAAACACGTCGGTAGCACGTCCGGTAAGCTCAACGCCGGTAAAGCCGGAATTAGCAGCCTTGGACTCAAAGCCGTCCTCGCGCACAGTCCAGGTGAGCTCAGGATCGAACACGGTAATATCGGCAACGGAGCCAGGACGGATGGAGACGGGATCTAGGCCCAGAATACGGCGAGGCGCGATGCTCATGGCCTCGACCAGGCGATCATAGCCCATCTTGCCGGTACGCACCATGTTGGTGAGGACAAGTGCAAGGGAGGTCTCCAGGCCGGTCATGCCAAAGGGAGCGAGCTCAAACTCACGCGACTTCTCCCATGCGGCATGGGGAGCGTGATCGGTAACGATGGCGTCGACCGTACCGTCGATAACGCCCTGGCGAATCGCCTCGGCATCTGCCTGGGTGCGCAGCGGAGGATTGACCTTGAGAGAGGTGTTGTAGGTCTCGTCAAGATCATCCTCGGACAAGAACATGTGATGCGGGGTCGCCTCGCAGGTAACCTCGACGCCCTCTTCCTTAGCGCGACGAACAAGCTCAAGGCCGTAAGCGGTGGAAATGTGCTGGATATGCAGCTTGGCGCCGGTAAGCTTAGCGAGCTCGATGTCGCGGGCGATTTGAATCTCCTCACCCTGTGCAGGCCAGCCAAGCAGGCCCAGACGAGTGGAAACGGCACCCTCGTTGATTTGGCCGTCGCCCACAAGGTCCTCGTCCTGGCAGTGGCTCATAAAGACCTTGCCGAACATCTTGCCGTAATCCATGCAGCGGCGCATCATGCCGGCACCCTGGACACCGCGGCCATCATCGGTAAAGGCAACGACACCGTGGGCGACCATGTCGCCCATCTCGGAAAGAGCCTCGCCCTTGAGGCCACGTGAGCAAGCGCCCGAAGGGAAGACGCGGCAATGGCCGACAGCAGCAGCGCGAGCCTTCGCATACTCGATAACAGAGCCGTTATCGGCAACAGGATCGGTGTTGGGCATGGAGCAAACGCCCGTGAAGCCACCCTTGGCAGCGGCGCGGGTACCGCTCTCGATATCCTCTTTGTGCTCATAGCCGGGCTCGCGAAGATGGACATGCATATCGACAAGACCGGGAACAAGATACTTGCCCGACATATCGAGGACGGTGGCGTCCCCGGCTTCGAGGTTGGATGCGACAGCAGCGATCTTGTCGCCCTCAATCAAGACGTCGCAGACTTCGTCAAGGCCGGCAGCAGGGTCGACCACATGGGCGGATTTAAGCAGAAAGGCCATTATCGGAACCTCCAAGCAGCAAGTACAGGGCAGCCATACGCACGCAGATACCAGAGTAGACCTGCTCCAGGATCACCGAGCGCGACGGGTTATCGGCCGTATAGGAATCGAGCTCGACGCCGCGATTGATAGGACCGGGGTGGCAGACGATCGCATCGGGCTTCATCAGCGGCTCGCGAAAACGTGTAAGACCAAACAGATTGTGGTACTCGCGAATACTGGGGAACGGCGAGCCCTCGAGACGCTCCTGCTGCACGCGCAGCATGTAGACAACGTCAAGCTCGGGAAGGACGTCATCGAGCGAAGAGGAAACGTGATCGATGCCCAAAACCTCCGGCGCGGGCGGAAGAAGGGTACCCGGAGCGATGGCGTACGTCTCGCAGCCCATAATCTTCAGCGCGGGAAGCAGGGAGCCGCAAACACGGGAGTGGTTGATGTCGCCCACCAGGCCGACCTTCAGGCCCTCGAAGCTGCCCTTGTGCTTCCAGATGGTGTAAAGGTCAAGCAGAGCCTGGGTGGGGTGATTGTGCTTGCCGTCGCCAGCGCAGATAACGCTTGCGGGTGTATTCTGGCTCACGATGTAAGGAGCGCCCGCGTGCTTGTCGCGCACGACGATGCAATCGATCTTGTATGCGTTGAGCGTCTCGACGGTATCGATCAGACTCTCGCCCTTGACCGTCGAGGTGGAAGATCCGCCAAAGTTCAGGCTGTCGGCCGAAAGGCGCTTCTCAGCAAGCTCAAAAGAGCTGCGCGTGCGCGTAGAGGGCTCGTTGAACATGTTGACGATGGTCTTGCCCTTAAGGGTCGGGACCTTCTTGATGGCACGCTCATTCACAGCCGAGAACGCCTTTGCGGTCTCGAGAATCGTCATGATATCGACATCGGAATACTCAGTGATGTCGATGAGGTGTTTATGGTTGAAGGACATTCGCTACTCCCCTCCCAGCGGAGCTGAACCGACGCGGTCGCCCGGCTTAACATCGAAGATCTCGACCGCGGTGTGCGAGTCGGGCCCCTTCAGATACAGACGTACGTTCTCCTCATGGGACGAGGGGACGTTCTTACCAACAAAATCCGGAGAGATGGGCAGCTCGCGATGGCCACGATCGACAAGGACAGCCAACTCGATACGAGAGGGGCGACCCAAGTCCATCAGCGCGTCAAGAGCCGAGCGGATGGTTCGACCGGTGTAGAGGATATCGTCGACAAGCACGATGCGCTTATCGTTGACATCGAAGAGGATGTCGGTCGCGTGAACCTCAGGAGAGAAATGCGTGAGGTAATCGTCACGATAGAAGCTGATGTCGAGGCGTCCCAGAGGAACCTTGACGCCCTCGATCTCCTCGATCTGGCGTGCAAGCTCCTTTGCCAGCAGGTCGCCACGGGTAACGATGCCAACGAGTGCGAGGTCTTCGCATCCTTCGTTGCGCTCGACGATCTCATGCGCGATGCGTTTGATAGCACGCGAGACGGCGACTTCGTCCATGATGATCGCTTTGGGTGAAGACTGTTCCATCGATCTCCTTCCCGATTCATGCGTACAGGGCGCATAAAAAAATAGATGCCGACCACCAAGGCGAACGGCATCTCGAAAGGCAGATGAACACTCAATGAGGTTGTCTCCATGCGAGCATCTCGTACGCGCTTAATGGTCGTATTCAGTCTAGACTGCCCCGCACGCTTGTCAAGCGAACCGAACATATACGAAACCACCAACGCAACGGCAAACGGTCCCCCTCTTCAAGGGGGGGGCGGCGTCAGATTGAGCCGAATTCGACACAACACCGAATAAAGTGGATGCCGAAAAAATTTTTAAAATAGTTCTTGCATCCTCAAAACTTTCCCCTATACTAAATTTTGTTGCTCAGCAGCACACACCATTCCTCGATAGCTCAATGGTAGAGCACGCGGCTGTTAACCGCGCTGTTGTAGGTTCGAGTCCTACTCGAGGAGCCAGAAACTTCAAGCCCGCCTTTCGAGGTGGGCTTTTTATTATCCCCCGATTTTCAAACTCAAAACAGGAGCGATATCACCCCAGATGTCGCTCCGTTTATCATAAAAAAGCCCCGTCATAAGACAGGGCTTTGAAATTTAGGACTCAATATAGTCCTTGAGTTTGCTCGAACGGCTGGGATGGCGCAACTTAGCCAACGTCTTGGACTCGATTTGACGAATACGCTCACGCGTAACGCCAAATTCGCGACCAACTTCCTCGAGCGTACGAGGATGACCGTCAACAAGGCCAAAGCGAAGCTCAATAACCTTGCGCTCACGATCGGCCAAACTATCGAGGACCTGCGTGAGCTGCTCCTGAAGCATCGAGAAACTCGCCGCATCGGGCGGAACGACCGCCTGGGAGTCCTCGATGAAGTCGCCTAGCTGAGAATCCTCTTCCTCACCGATAGGAGTCTCAAGGGAAACGGGCTCCTGGCTGATCTTTTGAATCTCGCGTACGCGGTCGGCGCTCATGTCCATCTCGGCGCCGATCTCTTCCGGGGTCGGGTCGCGACCGAGGTCCTGCAAAAGCTGACGCTGCACGCGGACAAGCTTATTGATGGTCTCGACCATGTGGACCGGAATGCGAATGGTACGAGCCTGATCTGCAATGGCACGGGTAATAGCCTGGCGAATCCACCACGTGGCATACGTGGAGAACTTAAAGCCCTTCTCATAGTCGAACTTCTCGACCGCGCGAATCAAGCCAAGGTTGCCCTCCTGAATCAAATCGAGGAAGAGCATGCCGCGGCCAACGTAGCGCTTGGCGATAGAGACAACCAGGCGCAAGTTTGCGCTGATGAGTGCCTGCTTGGCCTCAAGGCCCACGTTCTCGACACGCGTAAGACGGCGCATCTCGGCGCGCGTGAGCTCGATCTCGCCATTCTCGGCAGCCTCAAGCTTGTTCGATGCCTCAAGACCAGCCTCAATCTTCATAGCCAAGTCGACCTCATCGGCAGCGGTGAGCAGGTCAACCTTACCGATCTCTTTGAGATACATGCGCACCGGGTCGCCGGTGAGCATGACGGTCGAAGCGTCAACGCCGCGCGTGCGAGAGCGAGAACGGCTCGTACGCGAACGCGATTTCTTTTTAGGCTTGGCGGCAGCCATCTCGGCATCAGCGCGCTTGGCTACCCTGATGTCATGGTCCTCGTTGTCCTCGTCATCCAGATCGTCATCAAGGTCATCGGTACCGGCGCTAAGGTCATCGTCATCGGCACCAATCACAACGTCGTCGTCATCTGCGGACACAACGTTGATACCCTGTTCACGGAGAATGCCATAGACGGCGTTGAGCTGCTCTTCACTGACGCTGATATCCTTGAGCATTCCCTGGATATCGTCTTCGGTAACACTACCGTTCTCAGCACCCTTGAGAAGAAGCGTGGCGATTTGAGATTTGATCTCGTTCCCCATGCTCTCAGTCTTATTTGGCACAGATTCTCCCTTCATAGCACACAGGACACATTACTTTAGCACAGGCTTGTATACCCCATGTGGGATAATTCAACCTGCTCAACACAACTTCACGCATTAGACGCGGCGCTTGGTTGATTCAGTTGCTCTGAAAGCGTCCGAAATGGGTCAGCAACGCCCTCAACGGCAGAGGCAAGCTCGCGAACGCGGGCGGCATCCTGCGTTGCCTGAATTGCTAGCTCTCGACGCGTCGCGGCGTCCATGCCCGAATCCGAACGCAAGCGCGCCTGTGCCGTTCGCATGCGGCGGCGCAACGTGTTGAGCTCAAGCGTATCGAGCAAAAACACGATGTTCGTCTCGGTTGGGTGCTCGCTGGTCACGCCAATGGTACCAGCGCTCACAAGAGAAGCCGCATCCTCGCAAACGGCACGAGCCGCATCCATGACCTCAGCGGGTCCGGCACCTTCCGGAGTTGCGAGAACAGCCCAAGCGATCGCCTCATGACGCGAATCGACCCAGTCGATCTCGCAGATTCTATCCCCATACGGCCTGAAGCTATCCAGATGACTCGTCATAAGACAAAGCAGCTCACGCTCCCCTGCAAGCGAGCGACGCTCAAGGTCCGTATAAATCGGGGCCGCGGCAGCTGGCGCCGCAGGGGCGACGGAAGACTCGACAAAAGGAGCAGACATCGCACCCTGAGCCTCTGCAGGTAGATAGTCATAGGGCTCATAGGGCTCTTCGTCGACAGGAGGGATGCCGGGGGCAAAATCGACAGCGGGCACTGGCTCTCGGCCAGCACGCGGCATAGATCTTGAGGCGTTTTGCTGATAGCGTTCCCGAGCGGCTTCACGCTGCTGAGCCCGCTCTTCCTCACGGGCAACGTCATTGAACACACGCTTGGAAGCCGTGCGCACCATATCGACATCGACACCCAGAAGATCGGCAATACGCACAAAATACGTGTCGATCATATAGCTTGCACGCAGCGGATAGATCAAACGACACGCATCCTCGAGGGCGCGTGCACGCCCCGCAGGAGTAGAAGCGTCGGCACGTTGTTCGAGTTTGCGAAACACAAAGTCAAGCAACGGTTCGGACTCGTCGAGCAGCTGACGCAAAGCGGAACCGCCTTTAGCGTTAACGTAGTCGTTTGGGTCCATATTGTCGGGCAAAATTACGCAGCGCAAATCAATAGAGCCCATCTCGACAAACTGGATGGCACGCTCGGCTGCCTTCTGACCCGCATTGTCGCCGTCGAACAGGTAAATAATCTTCTTGGCAAAACGCGTAAGCGTCTTGACGTGATGCTCTGTGAGCGCTGTGCCCAATGTAGCGACGACATTTTTAATGCCGCCTTCCCAGCAGGCGATGGCATCGGTGTAGCCCTCGACTACAATGGCCTCGTTTGCGGCAACGATATACTCTTTTGCCCAGTTAAAACCATAAAGATTTCGCTTCTTATGAAAAAGCGGGGTCTCAGACGTATTGAGATACTTGGGCTCCCCCGCCCCCATGATGCGCCCACCAAAGGCAATGCATTTTCCCTGCTCATCAAAGATGGGAAACATGTCGCGATCGTAGAAGCGATCGGCAAGGCCTCCGCGACGGTCGATGGCAACATTCGCATCGATCATCTCGCGAGGCGAAAAACCCTGGGAGCGCAGATGGTTGACGAGTGCGCCACGGCCCGGAGCAAAACCGAGTCGATAGCGCTGACACACATCCGAACCCAAACCGCGGCTCGCAAAATACTCGCGTCCGCGACCGTCCTTGCCGCGCATGAGCATCGTATGGTAAAAGTCGCACGTCGCCTCGCACACTTCGACAAGACGCGCGCGCTTCGTACCACGACGCGTAAAGGACGTTTCTTCCTGAAGCTCGATGCCCGCGCGCTCCGCAAGATAGCGAATGGACTCGGGAAACGAAAGGTTCTCGCGCTTCATGATGTAGGTAAAGCAGTCTCCACCCTCACCACAGCCAAAGCAGTGCCATACCTGCGTGGCAGGGATGATGTGAAACGAGGGGGTTTTCTCACCATGGAAGGGGCAACAGCCCCAAAACTCATGGCCGCGAGGACGAAGCTCCACGGTCTCCTGAACGAGCGCAACCAAATCGGTCGCTGCGCGAACACGATTTTTATCTTCATCACTGATCATGCGCGAAGATCGTACCTCCCCTCACCATAGAGATCGCGAACATCTTGAATATTGCCCTCGACCGTCGCGATAAGCTCGTCGAGCGAATCGAACGGACGGGAGCGGCGCAACTGTTTAGTGAACGAGAGGGCGATGTCTCGTTCATAGATATCGGCCGAAAAACCGACAATATTGGCTTCGAGCTTTGCCGAGCCCGGGACACCCTTGAACGTCGGCGGCAAACCAACGTTGATAGCCGCAGGCCATGCCTCCTCGCCAAGACAGGCAAAGCCGGCATAGACCCCTTCTTGAGGAGCGAGAATGCTCGAATCAATCACAACATTGGCCGTGGGAAACCCCATCTTGTGCCCCTCGCCGCGACCGCGAGCGACACGTCCGCGCACCGCATACGTACGGCCAAGCTCTGCCGCAGCCATCTCCATAGAACCAGACGAAATTAGCGAACGAATACGCGTCGCGCTCACAACGTCACCGTCATCACACACAAGCTCGTGTCCAAAAACCTCGATTCCACGACTGCACGCCCAGTCACGAATGACATTCACATCAGAAGCTCCACGATGTCCCAAGCGAAAGTTCGAACCCACATGGACTGAACGAATATCGAGGACCGGAAGGAGAACGCGCGTAAAAAAGGCATCGTGGTCCAAAGACGCGAGGGCGGAATCAAAGGGAACCACGCAGACGGCATCGACGCCCGACGAAGCGAGCAGGTGAAGGCGATCTGCGACGAGCGTCAACTTGGGCGCAGGAGCATCAGACACCACGGTATCGGGATCGGGGTCGAAGGTCACCGCGATAGCAGCGATTCCGCGCTCATGTGCATCGGCAACCATCTGATCAATAAGATGCCGATGCCCACGATGCACACCGTCAAACGCACCGATAGCGACCGCACATGCGCAACGCGAAAGAGCGGCGGCGTCCTCGAAGGCATAGATAGGTGCCGAAGCTTTGCCGAGCATGAAGTCGCGCCTTAATGAAAATGCATCGGGATGACTCATGACACACCTTCGATACCCTGCGGAAACACGTCGCGCATAACATAACGCCACTGCTCTAAGCAGGCAATGGCGCGCATCTGCCCTTCGATCACAAGAGCACAAGGAGACCCCTCGGGCAGACATTCACTAAAAGAGCCAGCGTCGATGGTCTGACCGTTAAGAATGCGAGCGAGCGCTTCGGACGGCAAATCGACTCTACCCAAACCCAGCGAGGAGACAGGATCGATGGTATGCGCACGAAGAGCATCTGCACTCACATTTTCAAGCTCAATTGCATGAGCCAGGGAAATGGAGCCCGAGGCGCTACGTCGCAGCGAGACGATATGAGCCGCACTTTGAGCGGCACGCCCGATATCGCGCGCAAGCGAGCGAATATAGGTGCCCTTACTCACCGTACAGGCGATATTCCAAACCACCTGCTCCCCGTCAACCAGAACCGAGAGGAGCTGAAGCTCGAAAATCTCGACAGGACGGGCAGGAAGATCCACGCTCTCTCCTGCACGTGCACGCTTGTAGGCGCGAACGCCGTTGACGGAAATCGCCGAGAATGCCGGGGGAACCTGCATCTGAGGCCCCACAAACGAATCCAAGACGCCACGGGCATACGCCTCGTCCTTGAGTTTAGCGTCAACAGGTGCCGTGCGCGTGACCTCGCCCTCGGAGTCATCGGTATTGGTTTCGCTTCCAAAGGAAACGGAAGCAATATAGCTTTTGCGATCGAGCGTAAGCATGCCAAGCAGACGCGTCGCCTGCCCAACACCAAGCACCATGACACCAGTGGCCAACGGGTCGAGCGTGCCCGCATGGCCCACACGACGAACCCCCAAGGCCCGCCTCACGCGCGAAACGACATCGTGAGACGTACACCCGAGGGGCTTGTCGACGGCAAATAAAAGATTGATATCAGAAGGAATGCGCTTAACCATGCATCACCTTTACGCATCGAGCGTGTGAACAAGTTCGATCAGCTCGGGGAGAAGGGCGTCCAACGCCTCCTCCACCGTGCCATAGAAAGTAAATCCGGCAGCAGCCGCGTGGCCACCGCCATCGTGCCGAGCGGCGATTTGCGAGACATCGAGCGAGCACTTTGAACGCAAGTTGCCGCGAATCTCGCCCTCCCCCACCTCGCGCAGGAACAAGCAGACAATAGACCCGTCGATGGACCTCACGACGTCAACCAAGCCATCACACTCATCGGGAGAAACGCCATGCTTGGCAAGATCGGAAGCGAGCGCATAGCTATAGGTGATGCGTCCCTCCGCTGCAGCCTCGATACGGCCCATGACGACGCTTTCCAGATGCAGGTACTCCAAGCGCTGGCTCTGGTAGACGCGAAGGGCTACAAGAGCGGGATCGGCACCGGCATGGACCAGTCGCGAAGCGCAGGTAAACGCCTCGCAATTGGCATTTTGGTACTGAAAGCGCCCAGTGTCGGTAACAAGACCCGTAAGCAGGCAGTTTGCCACATCGGGATCAACCGGATAGCCGGCAAAGATCAAGAAATCATCGATGATAACCGCACAGGCAGCAGCCTCAGGACGACGTACTACAACGTCGCCGAATTCCGAGCGGGCGGGATGATGGTCGATCGTGACCACATACTCCGAGCGCATCGCAATCGCAGCCGCGTCGCCCAAACGCTCAATCGTCGGAACATCCACCGAGATGAACAGGTCGGGATTGAGCGGATAGGAAGACGCCGGGGTCATGTCGGTCGCTCCCGGCAAGAAGCGATAAACGCGCGGAACGGGCGCCTCGGTGGGCAGAAGACATGAAATAGCCTTCTGCGGATAGCGCCGGCGCAGGGATTGACCAAGCGCCAGCGTTGAACCGATGGCATCGCCGTCGGGATTGACATGACCGCAGATGACGATCGTCTCGGCATCTTCGATTTTTTCGACAACACTGTCCCACACGAAGGAGGGCTCGGGAGCGTCCAAGCCCTCTTCGCCGCAGGAGCAGGAGATGCTACTCATGGTCGGTATCGCCCTCCAGCGAAACGAAATCCACGATGGGGTAGCCTTCCTCATCTTTCTCGATCGACATAGTCTCAGGCACGACCTTGAGCGCCTCGGCGATAGCCTCGGCCTGATCGGTGGAACGGTCAATCTTGAAATCGAGCTGGGGAACCACACGCCAATCGAGTGCGCGAGACAACAGCTTACGAATCTTGCCCTTAGCGCTATCCAGCGTCTCGAGCACCTCATCGTAGCGATCGGCTTCACATGACACGTAAACGCGCGCGAAGGAGCGGTCCACGCTGACCTCGCAACCCGTAAGGGTCACAAGGTCAAGACGCGGATCGGAGATCTCGAACAGCAAGATGGTGCCGAGCTTTTCGCGCAGTTGCTCGCCGGTACGGCGAGTGGCGGCGTTTTGCTTCACGATACCCTCTGTTTCCTACTCGGTACGGGCAACCTGGTCGATGCGGTAACCCTCGATCTGGTCGCCGGGCTTGATGTCCTGGAAGTTCTCGAGGCCGATACCGCCCTCGGTACCGCTGCGAAGGCTCTTGGCCTCGTCCTTGTAGTGGCGCATCGAAGCGATCTTACCGTTGAAGACAACGATACCGTCGCGCACGAGGCGCACGGAGTCGGTTGCGGCAATCTCGCCCTCTTCGACGCGGACACCGGCGGCAATGCCAACCTTGGGCACCTTAAAGGTGTCGACAACAGTGGCAAGACCGGTAGAAACCTCAACCTCGGTCGGCTTGAGCATGCCGATACGGGCGGCGTCGAGGTCCTCAAGCGCCTTGTAGATAACATCGTAGCAGCGAATCTCGACACCCTGATGCTCAGCGGCAGAACGGGCCTTGCCGTCGGGACGCACGCCAAAGCCAATGATAATGGCATTGGAGGCATCGGCGAGGACGACGTCGGTCTCGTTGATGGCGCCGACGGCGGCGTGGATCGTGTTGATGCGAACCTCGGACTGGTCCATCTTGTCCAGCGAGTCCTTGAGGGCCTCGATGGAACCCTGGACATCGGCCTTGATGATGAGGTTGAGTTCCTTGACCTCGGCATCGGCCATGGTGTCAAAGAGGTTCTCGAGCGTAACGTGCTTAACGTGGCTCTGCTCCTCGATACGCGCCTTAAGCGAACGCTGCTCGGCAAGCGCGCGGGCCTCACGCTCGTCCTCGAACACACGGAATTCGTCGCCTGCGTTCGGAACGGACTGAAGACCAAGGATCTCGACAGCGTCGGAGGGACCTGCCTCGGTGACGGGACGACCTTTGGGGTCGAGCATGGCGCGCACGCGGCCATAGGTAAGACCGGCCACGAGCGTGTCGCCCACGTGCAGGGTACCGCGGGTCACAAGCACGGTGGCAACAGAGCCGCGGCCCTTGTCGAGCTTGGCCTCGAGGACATTGCCCGAAGCGAAGGTGTCGGGGTTGGCCTTAAGCTCGAGGACGTCGGCCTGGAGAATGACGGTTTCGAGAAGCTCGTCGATACCGATCTTCTTCTTGGCCGAGATGTTGACGAACATGTTCTGTCCGCCCCACTCCTCGGGGATGATGCCGTACTCGGTGAGCTCCTGGCGAACCTTATCGGGATTCGCACCGGGCTTATCAATCTTGTTGACGGCAACGACAATGGGTACGCCAGCGGCCTTCGCGTGGTTGATAGACTCGATGGTCTGAGGCATAACGCCGTCGTCGGCAGCAACGATCAAGATGACGATGTCGGTCACCTTGGCACCACGGGCACGCATTGCCGTAAAGGTGGCGTGGCCAGGGGTATCGATGAAGGTAATCTTGCGACCGTTGATAAAGACCTGGGAAGCACCGATGGCCTGCGTGATGCCGCCAGCCTCGCCAGCGGCGACGCCGGTGTTGCGGATGGCGTCGAGCAGCGACGTCTTGCCGTGGTCGACGTGTCCCATGACGGTAACAACCGGGGCGCGAGGCTTAAGATCTGCAGGATCATCGTAGAACGAGAAGGTGTTCTCCTCCTCCGGAGTGATGATCTTGACCTGACGGCCCAGGTCGTCAGCCACGAGCTCGACAAGGTCGTCGCTCATGGTTTGCGTCATGGTAAGCGGAGTGCCCAGCAGGAACAGGCGCTTGATGATGTCATTGGCGGGGACTTCGAGGGCATCGGCGAGCTCGGCTACGGTCACGCCCTGGGAGACGCGGACGGCGTCAAGCTCCTCGGGATTGATGCCCTGAGCCAAAGCCTCCTCGATCTTCTTCTCCTCCTGGACTCGAGCTGCCTCGCGCTCACGCTTCTCCTTGCGCTTCTTGCGACGACCGGTAGACTCACGCGAAGCCTCCTCGACGGCGGCACGGGCCTCCTCGAGAAACTTCTCGCGGCTGTATTCCTCGGCCTCGCGAGCCATGCGGGAGTAGCGGTCCTCCTCACCAGCTGTGTGACCCTTGTGCTGCTTCTTGCCCTTGCCCTGCTTATCGGGGTTGGGGAAGTCCATACCCGCAGGCATGGAGGGAGTGCTTGAACGACGGGAGCTGCGAGCGGGAGCGTCCTCGGACTTCTGGGGAGCACGGCGACCGCCACGACGGTTGTTGTCGCGGTTGCCACGACGATCCTCGCGGGCTTCCTCCTTCTTGGCGCTCTCCTGCTTCTTCTCCTTCAAGACCTCTTCCTGAGCGGCGATCTGGTCCAGAAGGGAGCGGAAACGAGAGCCGGAATCACTTGCGGGAACGGCGCGACGCTTCGCCTCGAGCTCTGCCTCGCGGCGCTCGGCCTCGGCCTTCTCGCGGGCAATGCGCTCGGCCTCGGCGGCAGCGGCGCGGGCGGCCTCCTCAGCGGCACGTGCAGCCTCGGAAATCTTGCGCTCCTCCTCGCGGCGGGCCTCGGCAGCAATGCGCTCGCGCTCGGCCTCCTCGGCGGCACGCTTGGCCGCCTCGGCAGCTGCCTCCTCCTCGGCGCGCTTCTCGGCCTCGATCTCGGCAGCACGGGCCTCGAGAATCGGAGCGAGCTTCTTGCGCACCATGGATACGTATGCGTCCTCAAGGGCAGACGATGCGCCCTTGGCGGGAATCTTCATCTCCGCGAGATGCCCCAGCATCTCTTTGGAGGTCATTCCAAATTCTTTGGCGAGGGTTGAAACACGAACCTTTGCCATAAACACCTACCTTTCGGGCGCGCGGGGCGCCCATGATCTTGCGGGTTCCTTTCAGACAAGCGGCTGGGCGCGATCGCGCCTTCCCGCTAGATCAGATCCTCGGCTTCCGAAATGTAATCGGACTCGCCCTCGCCCATGTTCACGGGATCGTGCACGCCGCAGAAACGCGAACCGAGACGAGCCTGGTTGCGGCAGCGGATACCGTCCTCGTTGACATACGCACAGCGTTCAGGCTCATCGTCGGACAGCAGGTCGTCTGCCGGCTGCTCCTCGATAACGGGAACGTTCTTCAAGATATCGGCTGCGAGCGTCTCGTTCTTGATGTCGATGTGCCAGCCAGTCAGGCGGGCAGCAAGACGTGCGTTTTGGCCCTCTTTGCCAATGGCGAGAGAAAGCTGGTCGTCGGGAACGATGACGCCGGCGTAGTTCTTCTCCTCGTCAATCAACACGCGGGTGACCTTGGCCGGGGACAATGCGTTGGCGACGTAGACGGCGGGATCGGCATTCCACAAAATGACGTCCACGCGCTCACCGCGAAGCTCACCCACGACAGCGCGCACGCGGCTGCCCTTGGGGCCAACGCAGGCGCCCACGGGATCCAGACGATCGTCCAGGGAGTGGACGGCGACCTTGGATCGCTGGCCCGGCTCGCGGGCGATAGACTTGACCTCAACGGTGCCCTCGTAGATCTCGGGCACCTCCTGCTCGAAGAGACGCTTGATGAGAGCCGGGTGCGTACGGGAGATGACGATGGGCGGACGGCTGTGCTCGCCGCGCACGGGCGGCACGGTGGAGTTGGGATCGCGAACGTCGATGATGACGGCCTTCAAGCGCTGGTTGTGAAGGTAGCGCTCACCCATGGGGCGCTCATTGCGCTCGTCCTCGTAACGGTGAAGGTCGAAGTGCGGAAGCTCGGCCTCGACGCCCTCGCGAATCTTGACAATCGTGAAGTCGGGCGTGGACTGCAGCACGGTACCGGTGATGATATCGCCGATACGGCCAGAGAACTCCTCGTAGATCTGCTCACGAGCAGAATTGCGCACGATGGCGTTGATCTCTGCCTTGGCGTGCTGGGCTGCGATGCGAGAGGTGTCCTTCGGGGTGACGTCAATCTCCTCGAAACGAGTGTAATTGCCCTCTTCGTCCATGGAATCGTCGTCGGGGATCAGCTTATACACGTAGATCTTGCCGGTGGAGCGGTCGATGGTGACCTTCGCGCCCCAATCCAAGTGAAGAATCTCAGCGTAGCTCTTAGCGAGCGACTGCTCCAGACGATCGATGAGGTAAAGCTGATCGATATGCCTCTCCTGGCACAGGGCCATGAGGGCTTCCATCATCTCGGATGCTGCCATATCTATTTACCGCCCTTCTCTTTCTTGAAGTCGAAGGTCGGCTTCAAGGTACATTTCTTCACGTCGTCAAAGGAGATGCTCGTCTGCTCCCCATCCTCGGTCTCGAGGGTGACAGAAGTCTCGTCGGCCGCAGCGATGATGCCCTTATATCGACGCTGACCCTCGGTTGCAATGGTCGAAAGCTCGCAGCGCTCACCAATGAACTTCTGGAAGTCCGAAGGACGACGCAGGGGACGAGCCATACCCGGGGAAGAGACCTCGAGCGTATAGCTGCTCGAAATGGGATCCAAACCCTCGACAACATCACTTACCCAGCTGCTCTGCGCGGTCACCTCATCGAGCGAAATGGACTCGCCATCGAGATTATCGATCCTCACGCGGACACACGGCGCCTTGGTGGCACCCACGACCTCGACGTCGACGATATCGACACCGTGGTCGGCGGCTACTGCCTCGAGTGCATCGATGATGCTCTGCTCTACCTTGGTCTTGACCATGCAACACCTCCTCATACAAAAAAGAAGCGGGGTCGAAACCCCACTTCTCACGGCTTAACTTCAATTGCTAAGTAAGTATAGCAAACCTGCAGCTAGATGCAAAGAAATCAAGTGATACCAACGTTGGCGGCACCGATTTGCATCACATTATTTGCACAAATCGCTATTTAACCACCAGGTTCACAAGCTTTCCGGGAACGCAAATGGCCTTGACGACCGTCTTGCCCTCAAGCCACTTGGAGGCAACGCTTTCGGCGGCCGCCTGCATCTGCTCGGGCGTGGCACCGGTCGGAACCTTTGTGTGCGCGCGCATCTTACCGAGCACCTGGACTGCAATCTCCACCTCGTCCTCAACGGCCTCGCTCAAATCGAACTCCGGCCAAGGAGCGGTGTAGACGCTGCCCTCGTTGTGCAGGGCCTCGTGCCACAGCTCGTCTCCCCAGAAGGGACAGACAGGAGCCAAAACCGACACGATGTCGGTGGCAACAAGCCTGCACAGAGCAGCGTTGCGCTCGCCAGCAGCCACGGCATTGAGATAGGTGCTAGCGGCATTGACGAGCTCCATCACGGCAGAAATTGCCGTGTTGAACTGCTGACGGTCGAAGTCCTGGGTGCAGCGGGCAATCGTGCGATGACGCTCGCGATAGAGCTTCATGTCGGCATCGGAGAACACGGACGTGTCGAACACAGCGTTCGCGTCGCCATCGTTTGCAAGCCGCCACACGATGTTCCAGGCGCGCTTGATAAAGCGATTGGCACCGGCCACGGCCTTGGGATCCCAGTCGAAGTCTTTCTCGGGCGGAGCGATAAAGAGAATCGCCAAGCGCATGGTATCGGCACCATAGGGCTCGATCACGCTCGAAGGGGGTACGACGTTGCCCTTCGACTTGGACATGGTGTCGCCGTTCTCGTCCTTGACCATACCCTGGCACAACAGGTTGGTGAAAGGCTCGTCCACGTCGAGCAGACCCATATCGCGCAGCGCCTTGGTAAAGAAGCGGCTGTAGAGCAGGTGCAAGATAGCGTGCTCGATACCGCCGATATAGTTTTCGACCGGCATCCAATGGTTCGCAGCATCCTTGCTAAACGGGAGCTCGGTGTTGTGCGGATCGGTGTAGCGCAGATAGTACCAGCTGGAACACGTAAAGGTATCCATGGTATCCGTCTCACGACGAGCGGGGGCACCGCACACCGGGCAGGTGGTCTCGTAGAAATCGCGACACTCGGCAAGCGTCTCGCCGGCGCCGAGGTCGAGGCTCTCGGGCAGCGTCACCGGCAGCTGGTCCTCGGGAACAGGAACGATACCGCAGTGCTCGCAGTGAATGGCAGGGATGGGGTTGCCCCAGTAGCGCTGACGCGAGATGAGCCAGTCGCGCAGGCGATACTGCACGGAGCGCTTACCGGTGCCGGCAGCCTCGAGGTCGGCGACGATAGCCGCTTCGCCCTCGGAGTGCTTGCCACCCACCATGCCGGTGTACTTACCAGATTGGACAAGCGTGCCTTCGCAGGTAAGGGCCTCATCCCAGTCAACCGAGGTAACAACCGTGGACTTCTCGTCCTTGAGCTGGTCGTACAGGAGGTCGTCATCAGAAAGGATGATGGGCACGATGGGAAGATCGTACTTCTTCGCAAACTCGAAGTCGCGCTGGTCGCCGCAGGGAACGGCCATAACGGCACCGGTGCCGTAGTCGGAGATGACGTAGTCGGCAACCCAAACCGGCACCTTGGCACCAGAAACAGGGTTCACGACATAACGACCCGTAAAGGCACCATGCTTTTCCAAGGTACCCTGAGCGCGCTCGACGGCGGAGATGTGCTTGGCACCCTCTACGACCTCGCGCACAGCGTCCTCGTACTCAGTACCCTCGACCATCTCCATCAGGCCCTTGTACTCGGGCGCAAGCAGGAAGAACGTATTGCCAAACAGAGTATCGGCACGTGTGGTGAAGACGGTGATCTTGCCCTCGTCGCCCTCGATGGGGTTGCCCGCGGCATCGCAAAGAGTGAAGTCTACTTCAGCGCCCTCGGAGCGGCCGATCCAGTTGGCCTGCATCTGCTTGACGCGCTCGGGCCAGCCGGGAAGCTTCTCCAGGTCGTCGAGGAGCTCCTGCGCGTACGCGGTGATCTTGATGTACCACTGCTCGAGATCGCGCTTTTCCACCTCGGAGTCGCAACGCCAGCAACGGCCCTCGGTCACCTGTTCGTTAGCAAGCACCGTCTCGCACTTGGGGCACCAATTGACCGGGTTCTTCTTGCGATAGACCAGTCCGCGTTCCCACAGCTTCTCGAAAATCCACTGGCCCCAGCGATAGTAATCGGGACTGCAGGTCTTGACCAAGCGATCCATGTCATAAGAAAAGCCCATGCGCTTCATCGTGGCGAGCGCCTGATCCATATTCTTATAGGTCCAAGCCGCAGCCTGGGTATTGTGCTTGATAGCGGCGTTCTCGGCGGGCAGGCCAAAGGCGTCAAAACCGATGGGATGCAGCACGTCAAAGCCACGCATGCGAGCCTGGCGCGCCATGGCGTCGCCAATGGTGTAGTTGCGCGCATGGCCCATGTGAAGGTCGCCCGAGGGGTACGGGAACATCTCGAGCACGTACTTCTTGGGCTTAGCCGGATCGGTATCGACGGCAAAAAGGTTCTCGTCGTCCCAGGCCTTCACCCATTTTTCCTCAATGGTTTTCGCATCGTAGGCAGGAATCTCTTCCTTATGATCTGTGCAGTCGCACATATCGGCTCCTTTTAACTTGATTGGGGTCGGTCGGCCAGGCTTTACTCACCGCTGCGGACAGTCCTGCTCGCACGAAGGCCACATTAAGTGGCCTTCGGCTCGTGCGGAACCTGCAGCGAGCAAAGCCTAGCCGACCGACCCTAGGGTTAACTTGGTTGATGATAGCAAATACGACAAGCGAGATGCCTGCGACTTGCAGGCATCTCGCTTTATCTCAATAACGTGGCGAAAATTCAGCCTTTGCTTGAAACCCATTCAAAACAGACGGGCTTCTCGGTACCGCAGATGCACCAATTGAAGGTGCGCTTAGCGGTAGCTCACCGTCTGCTGGGTGTCCTTAACCACGACGTCGTGGGCGCCGCCCTCGACGATAGAGGTGGAGGACACCAAGGTCAGGCGGGCTTTCTCCTGCAGCTCGGGGATGGAAAGCGCACCGCAGTTGCACATCGTGGACTTGACCTTATAGAGCGTACCGTTGACGCCGTCCTTAAGAGAGCCAGCGTAAGGCACATAAGAGTCGACACCCTCGACGAAGCTGAGCTTCGCGGCGCCGCCCAGGTCATAGCGCTGCCAGTTGCGAGCGCGCGCAGAGCCCTCGCCCCAGTACTCCTTCATGTACTGGCCGTTGACGTTCACGCGGTCGGTCGGGCTCTCGTCAAAGCGAGCGAAGTAACGGCCGAGCATCATGAAGTCGGCACCCATTGCGAGCGCAAGCGTCATGTGGTAGTCGTAAACGATGCCGCCGTCGGAGCACACGGGCACGTAGACGCCGGTCTCCTCGAAGTACTCGTCGCGAGCACGGCAAACATCGATCAGAGCGGTGGCCTGGCCACGACCGATGCCCTTGGTCTCGCGGGTAATGCAGATGGAACCGCCACCGATACCGACCTTGATGAAGTCGGCACCGCAGTCGGCCAGGAAGCGGAAGCCCTCGGCATCGACAACGTTACCGGCGCCCACCTTGACATCCTCGCCGTAGTTGGCGCGGACCCACTCGATGGTGCGCTTCTGCCACTCAGAGAAGCCCTCGGAAGAGTCAATGCACAAGACATCGGCACCGGCCTCGACCAGCAGGGGCACGCGCTCGGCATAATCGCGGGTATTGATGCCGGCGCCAACCATGTAGCGCTTGTTGGCATCAAGCAGCTCGTTGGGGTTGGTCTTGTGGCTGTCATAGTCCTTGCGGAACACAATGCCGATCAGGTGATCGTAATCATCGACGACGGGAAGAGCGTTGAGCTTGTTCTCCCAGATGACGTCGTTTGCCTTCTTAAGGGTGATGTTCTTGTCGCCCACGATGAGCTTCTCGCGCGGGGTCATGAAGGTCTCGACCAAAGCGGAGTGATCGTCACGGGAAGGACGGTAATCGCGGCTGGTCACGATACCCAGAAGCTTACCGCGAGGGGTGCCGTCGTCGGTAACGGGCATGGTGGAGTGACCCGTCTTATCTTTGAGAGCCATGACCTCGGACATGGTCATCTTCGGAGTGAGCGTGGAATCGGACTCGACGAAGCCGGCCTTGTGATCCTTAACGGCCTTGACCATGGCAGCCTCGGACTCGGGGGTCTGAGAACCATAGATAAAGGACATGCCGCCCTCGGTGGCCAGGGCAACGCCCATGTCCACGCCGGAAACGGACTGCATGATGGCCGAAACCATGGGGATGTTAAGGGTGATTGCGGGCTTCTCGCCGCGCTTGAAACGCGTCAGCGGCGTCTTGAGAGAAACGTTGTTGGGGATGCATTCCGATGAGGAATAGCCAGGTACGAGCAGATACTCAGAAAAAGTGTGGGACTCACCGGGAAAGAACGTTGCCATGTTTCTCCTTCTAACATCGCCGACGACTAGCTGCAAGCCCCGTGGACCCAGCCCTACCGTCGCGCCCTATATATAGCGCTGTTATCTTAACGCGCAACGCCTTAACAAAACAGCTTTTGCCTAAAGTCCACGGAGTCTTCGACACCGAAGATGAAACTTGGTACGCAGGCTAAATGGCGCATCCAGGCAGTCACTATCCCTTTGCAGAAATTAGATGAGCAGCGCTTTAAGACCGATGCAAACCAGCACCGCGCCGCCCGCCACCTGAGCATGGACGCCAAAACGCTCTCCAAGCTTTTTGCCCAGCACAAGCACCGCAAGGCAGCATCCAAAGGTCGTGGCACCGATCATCGAGCTGTACAGGACAATGCTCTTACCCGTTGCGGCAAACGAAACGCCAACGATCAAGGCATCGATGGAGGTGGCGATGGATTCGACAAAGAGCCCACACCAGGTAAGGTGCGAGAATGCGGCTTCACCTGGGCTGTGCATCTCCTGCAACGCTTCTCGAATCATCTTGCCGCCCACGATGCCGAGGATAACAAACGAAACGATACCGGCATAGGCATCGATATGCGAAGCCATAAGCATACCGCCAAAGTAGCCAAACACGGGCATGGCCATCTGAAAGACGGCGAATGCAAGCGGCATGGCAATCTTTTTTGCCTTCGGCATATGAGGTTCTGCCAGCAAGTTGGCCAGCGTGACCGCCATGGCATCCATGGCAAGCGCCACGCCTAAAAAGACGCTCTCAACAATATCGGCGCTATCAAAGAGCATTGCCGCCCCTCCCCAGAAGCAAACGATGAGCGCAAAAGTATACACCGCACGGTGACGCTGTCTGATTACCTAACTCAAACCTTGCGAAGAGCGTTATCAACCTGATCGATAAGCTCGAACACGTTACCTTCACCCATGTTGAAAAGAAGATATGAGCCGCTCTCCCCTTTCAAAAGAGTCACCGTCGTGCCACCCAAAAGATGTAACTGCTCCGCCTCGGTGCCGCCAAGAAGCTGAAAAACTCGAAGTGAACTGCTTTCGCCAGAAAGTCCAATGGAGACAAGAGAGCCAAAACCATGACGAAGCAGGCTTGCTGCGGCAGCATGGTCGGGATGCGAAGCTAGCCCCGGATACCAGCAGGAATCGATTAGCGGATTCGCCGCGGCGTACTCGGCAAAGGCACGAGCGAAGTCAAACCGCTTCTGAAGACTTTGTTGATACGAAGAGCTGTACGCGTGCTCAAGAGCATCCCGACAGGCGGCAGAGTTATCTCCTTCTGGCACGAGCGAACGGAATGCCTGTTCGGCATACGAATCGAGAACACGGCCTCGCTTTCCCGAGCGTGCTACACAAACCGCATAGACCCCGGCGCGCAAGCGCTCAACGCAAACCGATGCGCCGGCATCGAGCGGATCACAACCAAATGAAGTAGGACTGGAGATATCGAGCACCAAAGAGGCATGCGCCTCATGCGCGGCAGCAGCCAACGAACGCACATCGGGCACCCGAAGATGCTCGCCATGCACGGCATCTTCAAGGAAAAAGAGCGGCGGTTCGCCCCCCAAAGAAAACGCAGGCTTGCATATCTCAGGAACTTCTCCGTTTGCAAAGACACCAGCAACGGCGCCCTCCCTCAAGATGCCAACCTTCCGCAGCGCCTCCAAGGAGCTTGCTGCCTCGCACACCCGCGCGGCGCGGGCATGCAGCCGATTTGCATAATGTTCCAGCGCAGTCAAAAAACTCCCCTATCGACCTATACGCAAAACGCCCGGCGGAATCAATCCGCCGGGCGCATCAATTACATCATTCGTCCGCCAAGGCAGAATCGCACAAAAGCACTATGCGCGCATGCGAATCTCCTCGGTAACCTTGGCGATAAACTCGTCGACCGTGGAGGGAACCGTCTCGTTGGAGCGATCGCGGACGGAGATGTTGCCGGCCTCGGCCTCTTTCTCGCCCAGGATGAGCATATAAGGAACGCGATCGATACCGCGAGCCTCACGGATCTTGTAGCCGATCTTCTCGTCGCGGTTATCGACCTTCACGCGAATACCGGCGGCATCGAGCTTAGCTGCGACCTCGTTGGCGTAGGCGCGGCTCTTCTCGGAGACAGGAAGGACATCCACCTGCACCGGAGCAAGCCACGTGGGGAACTTGCCCGCATAGTGCTCGATCAAAATGCCAATAAAGCGCTCGATGGAGCCAAAGCACACGCGATGCAGCATGATGGGGCGCTTCTTGGAACCATCGGCATCGGTGTACTCGAGGTCGAAGTTGATAGGCATCTGGAAGTCCAGCTGCACGGTGCCGCACTGCCAGGTACGGCCGAGCGAATCCTCCAGATGGAAGTCGATCTTGGGGCCGTAGAAGGCGCCGTCGCCCTCGTTGACCTCGTAGTCCTTGCCAAGCTGCTCGAGGGCATCGCGCAGGCCCTGCTCGGCACGCTCCCAGTCCTCATCCGAGCCCATGGAGTCATCGGGGCGCGTGGAGAGCTCCAGGTGATACTTAAAGCCAAACTTCTGGTACACGGAGTCAATCAGATTCACGACGCCCACGATCTCGTCGGTGAGCTGGTCGGGACGCACAAACAGGTGCGCATCGTCCTGGTTGAAGCAGCGAACGCGGAACAGGCCATGCAAAGCACCGCGCAGCTCATGACGATGGACAAGGCCAATCTCGCCTGCACGAATGGGCAGCTCGCGATAAGAGTGCGGCTTAGCAGCGTACACAAGCACGCCACCCGGGCAGTTCATGGGTTTGATGCAGTACTCCTCGTCATCGATGAGGGTGGAGTACATGTTGTCCTTGTAGTGATCCCAGTGACCGGAGGTCTTCCAAAGCTGCTTGTTCATGATAAGCGGCGTGGAAATCTCGACGTAGCCGGCATCGTGATGGATCTCGCGCCAGTAATCGAGCAGGGTATTCTTAAGGACCATGCCGTTGGGTAGGAAGAACGGGAAGCCCGGTGCCTCGTCGCGCATCATGAAGAGGTCCATCTCGGCGCCGATCTTACGATGGTCGCGCTTCTTGGCCTCCTCGAGCAGGCGCATGTGCTCGTCAAGCTCCTCCTTGGTGGCAAAGGCAACGCCGTTCACGCGCGTGAGCATCTTGTTGTCCTTGTCGTTTTTCCAATAGGCACCGGAAACGCCGGTGAGCTTGAAGGCCTTGAGCGCCTTGGTATAACAGACGTGGGGACCGACGCACATGTCGATGTACTCGCCCTGCTGGTAGAAGGTGATGCGAGCGTCCTCATCGAGGTCGCCGATGTGCTCGACCTTATACTTCTCGCCGCGCTCCTCCATAAGGGCGATAGCCTCGGCGCGGGGCAGCTCGTACACGCTGAACTTGAGGTTCTCCTTCACGATCTTTTTCATCTCGTCCTCGATGGCGGGGAAATCGTTCTCGGAGATCTTCTGGCCATCGGGCAAATCGATATCGTAGTAGAAGCCGTTGTCGGTAGCAGGACCATAGGCAAAATCGGCCTCGGGATAGAGGCGCTTGATAGCCTGGGCCATGACATGGGCAGCAGAGTGACGAACAACGTGCGTTACTTCGTCCTCGGGCAGCTCGGCCACCGTTCCATCGTTATAGAGGGCCTTCATACGATTGTTCCTTCCGTATCGAGTAATCGCTCACGTTACGCAAGCGATGATTATACAAGTGCCCGCCGTTCCGTGTTGGAGCGGCGGGCAAACACTGGCGCACTTTTACAACCGGCAAGCGGCGCGTGCGCTATTGAATGTGAGTTCGGCAGTAGGGGCACACCTTCCAGTGGGCATCGAGGGGACGATGGCAGCTGGGGCAGACGTTGCGCACCTGGGTGTTGCACACGGGACACACCACAAAGTCCTTCTCGATGGGGCTGCCACACTTGGGGCAGCTGCCGTACTGGGCAAGCTGGCGCTCGCGCAGCGCCATATCGAGTTCTTGCTCCTCGCGGTCTGCAATATAAGAGTTGGGACGCAGCACCAGATAAGCGATAAGGCCCACGAACGGGATAAGAGAAACGATGCCCCAAGCCCAAAAGGCGTTAACGCCACGGCGCTTGGCATCGATAAACACATACACCACGGAAAGGATGTACAGAGCGGCGATAAAACCAACGAACAGATAGATCGCCATCATGAGTTGCGGCGACATGAGCTCTTGGATGTACTTAGACATGCGAGTTACCTTTCGAATCCCCCAGCGAGCAGGAAGGTCATAATTGCTTTGCTATTCTACTCCCCCTCTCGCCAATCTCCTAATACAGACACGCTATTGACATAGATACCGGGAAAATATCTGCAAGAATCTCTAGCGATGCGTCAGCGGTCCGTATGCCCAAACGACGATTTTAATAGCCTACATGGGGTACCATGGAAAGCAGAATTCGGCGTCAGGGAATCGAGGTCTCATGCAACGCTATGACATCGCAATCATCGGCGGCGGTATCGTTGGATGCTGCATCGCTCGCCAGCTTGCCCGCTACGATGTGAATGTCGCCGTGGTCGAAGCCGCAAACGATATTGCATGCGGCAGCAGCAAGGCAAACGGAGGGCTGGTCCACGGCGGATACGACCCCAAGTCCGATTCTATGAAAGCCCAGGTCAATGCACGTGGATGCGAGCTCTATTCCCAATGGTCCCAAGAACTCGGCTTTGCTTTCAAGCGTCCAGGGTCCATGGTTCTCGCATTTAATGACGAAGATAGGCGCACGCTCGATCGCCTGCGCACGCAGGGCATGAAAAACGGGGTAAGCGGTCTTGCGATCGTTGATCCCAAACGCATCCACGAGCTCGAGCCCCGCGCAAGCGAGATGGCGGTTGCCGCCCTTTGGTGTCCGCAGACGGGCTATGTCGACCCCTTTGACGTTGCAATCAGCGCCGCAGAAAACGCCGCAGCGAATGGGGTCGATTTCCTACGTGGTCACAAGGTTACGCAAATCGCGGCGAAAAATGATGGATTCGAGGTCGAGACGAGCGCCGGAAGTCTCTGGGCGCAGCGTATCGTCAACGCCGCAGGTAACGGTTGCGCCGAAATCTCGCGCATGGCAGGTGCCGAGAAATTCAATCTCGTATGGAGACAAGGCAATATCCTCGTGCTCGACCGCGAGGTACACCCGTACATGCCGCTCTACCCCACTCCCACTCCCGTGAGCAAGGGCGTGATCGTTACCGGAACCGTTCACGGCAACACGGTTGTCACCGCCACCGCCGCCATCCGCGAGCCAGGCGATACCGACACCTATGCAGATGATATGCAAAAGCTGCTGGACGGAGCGCAAAAACTCGTTCCCTCGCTCGATACGCGCCGTGTAATCCGCGCCTTTGCCGGAGGACGCGCCGTCATCGATGGTCTCAACGACTTCCTCATCCGTCGCTCCGCACTCGTGCCCGGTTTTATTCAAGTCGCAGGCATTCAGTCGCCCGGCGTGGCAAGCGCGCCCGCCATTGCACGGAAGGTCGAGGGGCTGCTGCGCGAAGACGGAACCGTGCTGCATGAGCGCTCAGACTATCAGCCCCTCCGTCGGCCGCCAGTCGACTTTGACCAGCTGGATATCGACGCGCAAGACGAGCTCATCCAAAAAGACCATTTCTGGGGCAAGATAGTTTGCCGCTGCGAAACCGTGCCCGAGGCAGAGGTCATCGCAGCCATCCATCGCACACCCGGGGCAGTTTCGGTCGAAGGCGTTAAGCGCCGTTGCCGCGCGGGGATGGGACGCTGCCAAAGCGGTTTTTGCCAAAGCCGCGTCGTCGAGATTCTTGCTCGCGAGCTCAATTGCACACCGGAGGATGTGCTGCTCGAAGACGCTGGTTCGCAGATTGTGAGCGGTCCCGTAAAGTAATTGCCCATCCAAGCATCACGATGCAGTAAACCTGATTGGAGTTTTCTCATGGCACAGGTGAATATGGAGCGCGTCGAGCGCGTGCTAAAGAATCTTGAAGCATCGCATGCCGATGCCCAGATATTGATTAATGATCCGTGGTCGATCTATTACCTCACAGGGTTTTATGCCGATATGTTCGAGCGCTTTTGCGGTGTGCTACTTGCGCGCGGCAAAGAGCCCGTCATCATGGTTAACGCTTTGCATCAGCTACCAGAGTATGAAAACGCGCGCGTTGCCTACCATACCGATACCGATGTTGTTGCCAAAGCCATCGCGCAAGAAATCGACCCCGCAAAGCCGCTCGGAATCGATGAAGTCATGCGCTCCGGCTTTTTGATGCCCCTGATCGAGCGCCATGCCGCAAGCGAATTCTTCCTGGGAAGTTCTGCCGTCACCGCCGCGCGAGCAATCAAAGACGAGGAAGAGCAAAACCTGATGCGTATCTCTTCCGCCGCAAACGACGCTGTGATAGCCGATGCCATCCAGCTTGTGCACGAAGGCGTAACGGAGCGCGAGATAGCCGATCAGATGCTCGAGCTCTATCGCAACCACGGCTGCGACGCGTTCTCGTTTCCTCCCATCGTGAGCTTTGGCGCCAATGCGGGCGACCCGCATCATGAGCCCGATGACACCGTGCTCAAGCGAGGCGATGTGGTGCTGTTCGATATCGGTGGACGCTACCGCAATTACTGTTCGGACATGACGCGCACGTTCTTTTGGGGAGAGCCCGACGAGGAGACGGCACACATCTATGACGTGGTACGCCGCGCAAACGAAGCCGCCGAGGCGCTCATTGCCCCCGGCGTGCGGTTCTGCGACCTCGATCGTGCTGCACGCGACGTTATTGAGCAGGCGGGCTACGGAGAGTATTTCACGCACCGCCTGGGTCACTCGATTGGCCTGCAAGACCACGAGCCGGGCGACGTCTCGCTTGCCAATACCGATACGGTACAGCCAGGCATGACGTTTTCCATCGAGCCGGGCATCTATCTTCCCGGCCGCACCGGCATGCGCATCGAAGACCTAGCTCTCGTCACCGAACACGGCGTCGAGATTCTCAACAGCTACTCTCACGCCCCCATCACCCTGCGCGAGAGCTAACCGATATGTGACAAAAGAAGACAGGTTTATTTTGTCACATTCCGTCATTTGCCGAAACCTGATAAAAATGGACCGCCGATACAATCGACGGTCCATTTACGTTTTATGTAAGCAGTCGCCTTAGAGGAAACGGTACTGAACGGTGCCCACGCCCACGGAAAGGAACCCGAGCGCGCGCGCCACAGCGGGCTGCATGTCGATCACGCGCCCATGAACGTACGGGCCGCGGTCGTTAACCACCGCGATAACAGAACGTCCGCCATAGCTGATCTCGACATAGGTGCCAAGCGGCACGTTGAGCATGGCTACGCCCATCGAAGACTCGGTGACAATGGCACCAGACGCAGTCGTGCCACCCATAAAGCCATCGCCGATGCCGTAATACGAAGCAACGCCGGATTTCCAGCTGCTCGTGGACGTAGTGCCAGAAGAAGAACCGCCGGTACCGGAAGGCTGCTGAGTCGAAGAACCGGAGCTAGCACTCCCAGCACTCCCGGCATTGCTGCCCTGGCTGCTACCGTTAGAGCTAGAGACGCTACCCTGCTGCTGCATCTGCGAGGTCGTAGCGGCCGCTTCTTCTGCCGCCTTACGAGCCGCCTCTGCTTCGACGGCATCCTCACTCTGTGCGCGAGCTGCCATCTCGCCCTGTGCAGACTGAGCGGAAGTCAAGGCGTCGGAAGCCTTTTGCTGTTCCTGCTCGGCCTCGTCCTTAGCTGCAGAGAGTTTTTCCATCTTTGACTCGAGCTCTTCATGCATAGCATTGAGGCGCTCGAGCTCGGCAGTATTGTCGTCCTGAATAGTAGTGAGATACTTGCCCTGCGTGATAAGGTCGCCCAGAGAAGCGGAATTGAGCAGCATTGACATGACATTGGGAGACGCAACGTGCAGCTTATAGAGATTGGCTGCGGCATCAGAAGCCTTCTGCTGCTGCTCGGGCAGCTTATTCTGCTCGAAATCAAGAATCTCGGCAGCCATATCGCTAATCTGCTCGTTAAGCTCGTTGACCCTATCGGTTGCCTGCTGATACGTGGTGGCAGCAGAGTTAACCTGCTGAGTCAAAGCTGCAAGCTCTGCCTCGGTCTGCGCGGTGGCAGCATATGCGCTACGCGGAGCCACACCCAGGCAGCTTCCCCCCACAAGCACAGCCGTCAGACCGGCAACGCACGCGATGCGCGCAAAGCCGCTCTTGCGGAAGTTAGAGGTTGCCGAATACATACACATGTATAGGAGACGTACCACCTTGATAGTCGTTATTTCGTCGATATCAGTATAGCGTTACGACTCAACTTCAACCTGAGCTTCAAGGTTCTATACAGATGCACCATATCTCAACCTCAACTTTAAGGTTAATTTGAGTTGAGGTTGAGGGTTAGTGTTCGCTCACGCCAACACCTCGAGGGTACAGAGGGCTAGCCACGCATGATGCCCGCGACCTCACCAGCCAAAGTAATGGTTCCAGCCGCAACAAAGGCCTGCTGTGCATTCATTAAGCTCTCGACGGCATCTGACACAGAAGGGATCACGCTCACCAGGTTGGAAACAGGACGGCCGAGCTCTTCGAGCTTAGCCTCGACAAGCTGGGCAAGCTCCGCTGCAGAAATAGCACGATCGCTTGCCGTCTGCGTCACGACAATTTGCGGAAATGCCGGCACCAAGACGTCGACGATACCGCTCACATCTTTATCGGCAAGGGCGGCGGTGAGCAGCACCGGGCGACGGGAAGCATCGGGATCAATCTCATCAAGTGAAGAGACAAAGTTCTCGCAGCTCTGAGGATTGTGGCAGGCGTCAATCAAAACAAGTGGGTCGTTGCGTAGCACATCGAAACGCCCCGGCGTAGGACAGCCGGCAAGAGAGCCCGCAAGCGCCCCCTTATCAAGCGCACGGCCCAGATACTCCTCGGCCACAAAGATGGCGCAGGCAGCATTTTGAGCCTGATAGAGCGGTTTGAAGAGCGAACACTCGTAACGATCACGAGAAGTCTCGCAAGCAAACTCAAGAGTATCGCCAAGATGCGCCGGGGACTTCAGCACCTCATGCGAAGAGACTTGGGGCGAAACGCCACACTCGCAGCAGCGGTCCTGCATAACCTGCCAAACGCTCGGCTCGTGCACGCCCTCGCCCAAGATGACGCAACGACCGGGCTTGATAACGGCCGCCTTCTCGCCGGCAATCTCGGCAAGGGTGTTTCCCAGGATGCGCATGTGGTCGAGGCCGATGCCCGTGATGGCAACGACATGCGGGTCGGTAGCGCTTGTTGCGTCCCAGCGGCCGCCCATGCCCACTTCGAGCACGGCAACGTCGACTTCTTGAAGGGCATAGACCGTTAAAGCGGCAACCGTAAGCAAATCGAACGGGGTGATGGCAAAGGCGCTCTCCCCCGCCGCGACACGTCGCTCGTTTACGCGTCGACCCGCCTCATATGCGGCCGAAATGCCCCGCGCGAAGAGCTCATCCGAGATGGGGGCGCCGTCAATCTCCATGCGCTCGGGATAGCGAACAAGCTGTGGAGAGGTGTAGAGCGCGCAACGCAGGCCCTCACCACGAAGAATCGCTGCGGTAAAGCGAGTTGTCGAGGTCTTGCCGTTGGTGCCTGCAATCTGGATGCAATCAAAATGAGCGTCCGGTCGTTCAAGCTCATCGAGCATCTCGACGACCGTTTCCAGCAGCGGGCCCGCATCGCCCGAAATCACGCCGGTATCGCAAGCAAGCGAAACAGCCTTCTCAAACGAGAAAACAGGGTAGGAAAACGGAACCGTATACATAGGGTGCAAGACCTTTCGTTGACGATGAACAAAGAGCGCGCCAGCCAAGCCAGCGCGCTCTTTATTTTCCAAAACGTGACACTTTGACGACAGGTTTATTCTGTCACCTTTTCATATCGCGTCCACGCATATGGACAAGCTATGAATATGTGACGAATTAAACCTGTCGGCTTTCTGTCACATTTGCTATTCGAAGTCGGCGAGCTGGGACTGGAGAGCGGTAATGGTCTCCTTGAGCTCGGCGGCACGGTCGCGCTTCTTTTGCACGACCTCGGGGGCAGCCTTAGCCACAAAGCCCTCGTTGGCAAGCGTGCGCTCGGCAGCGGCGAGCTCCTTGGTGGCAGAAGCAATCTCCTTCTCCATGCGAGCACGCTCGGCAGCCAGGTCGACCTTGCCCTCGAGCACGATGAAGACCTCGACGCCACTGTCAACCACGCCGATAGAGGCAGCCGGTTTGGCAGCATCCTCACCTGCAACCGTAAGCTCCAGGTTGCCCAGGCTTGCGGCAAGGTCGGTCATGGTCGAGAAACGCTGCTGATCCTCGACACCCATGCGAGCGAGGGCAACCAGCTGCTCCTTGGGGCTCAGGCGATAGCGAGCGCGCGTAGAGCGGGCAGCAGAGACAACGGAGCGAAGCAGCTCGAAGGAACGCTCGGCATCCTCGTCGATGAACTTCTCGTACTCCGCGGGCTCGGGCCAAGCAGCGATCATCAAAGCCTCGGCGCGCTCGAGCACACCATCCTTCTCGTCGAGCACAGAGGCGGGCATGGTGTCCCAAATGGCCTCGGTTACAAACGGCATAAGCGGATGCATCAGGCGCAGGGACGTATCGAGCACGAACATGAGGTTGCGCTGAGCCTGCAGACGGGTGGAATCGTCCTTGAGACGCGTCTTGGTTACCTCGACGTACCAGTCGCAGACTTCGTTCCAGAAGAAGGTCTGAACGCCACGCGCCATGTCGCCAAAGGTGTAGTTCTCGATACCCTCGGTAACCATCTTCACGGCCTTGGCCAGGCGGCTGAACATCCAGGCATCGGCCGCGGTCTCTGCCACAGGCTCGCCGGGCGTGTAGCCCTCCATGTTCATAAGCAAGAAGCGGCTTGCGTTCCAGATCTTGGTCACAAAGCTCTTTGCCTGATCGGTGCGGGGGCTGTCGATGAGCTGCTTGGTCTTCTTATCGATATTGGCGTCGAACTTAACGTCCTGGTTGGTGGTGCACAGCGTAAGCAGGTTGAAACGCATAGCGTCGGCGCCGTACATACCGATAAGGTCCATGGGGTCCACGCCGTTGCCCTTAGATTTGGACATGCGGCTGCCGTCCTTGGCAAGGATCGTCGGGTAAATGACAACGTCCTTAAAGGGAACCTCGTCCAGGAAGTACAGCGAGCTCATGATCATGCGTGCAACCCACAAGGCGATGATGTCGCGTGCGGTAACAAGTGCCGTAGTGGGATGATGGCCCTCAAGCTGCTCGGGCTTTTGCGGCCAACCCTGGGTGGCAAAGGTCCACAGCTGAGAAGAGAACCAGGTATCGAGCACGTTCTCGTCCTGATGCACGTGATGACCGCCGCACTTGGGGCACACATCGGTATCCTCGAGCAGGGCATCTTCCCAACCGCAGTCCTCGCAGTAGAAGACAGGGATACGATGGCCCCACCACAGTTGGCGGGAGATGCACCAGTCTTTAAGGTTCTCCATCCAAGTGGTGTAGGTCTGCGTCCAGCGCGCGGGGTGGAACGTCACCTTGCCGGAGTTGACGGCATCAAGTGCCGGCCCCTTGAGCTTATCGACAGCGACGAACCACTGCTCGGAAAGCCAGGGCTCAAGCGCGGCGTCGCAACGATAGCAATGCATAACGGAGTGGTCGAGATCCTCAACGTGATCGAGCAGGCCGTGCTCCTCAAACCATGCGACAACGGCCTCACGGCACTCATCTCGGTTCATGCCCGAGAACTCGCCATAGCCCTCGACGACCACCGCGTGCTCGTCAAAGATATTGATCTGCGGCAGGTTGTGAGCCTGACCCATAGCATAGTCGTTGGGATCATGCGCGGGAGTAACCTTGACGAAGCCGGAACCAAAGTTCGCGTCCACGTGATAATCGGAGAAGATGGGGATCTCGCGGTCGACGATAGGCAGCTTGACGGTCTTGCCCACAAAGGCGGCCTTCTCGGGATCCTTGGGAGAGACGGCCACGCCGGTATCGCCCAGCATGGTCTCGGGACGCGTGGTGGCAACAACAATGTAATCCTGGCCATTCACCGGCTCGGAGAGCGGGTAGCGCAGGTGCCACAGATGGCCGTGCTCGTCATGGTATTCGGCCTCGTCGTCCGAGATGGCGGTGGTGCAGTTGGGGCACCAGTTGACGATGCGCTTGCCGCGGTAGATCAGACCGTCGTGGTACCAGTCGCAGAAGACCTTGCGCACGGCCTGCGCGTAGTCCTCGTCCATGGTAAAGCGCTCGTTGTCGAAGTCGACGGAGCAGCCCATGCGCTTGATCTGCTCGACGATGATGCCGCCGTACTCGTGGGTCCAGTCCCAGCAGGCGTCGACAAACTTGTCGCGACCGATCTCCAGGCGGCTGATGCCCTCGCTCTTGAGCTTCTTGTCGACCTTAGTCTGCGTAGCGATACCGGCATGGTCGGTGCCGAGCACCCAGCGCGTGGACTTACCGCGCATGCGAGCCATACGAATGATGGCGTCCTGGATGGAGTCGTCGGTGGCGTGGCCCATGTGGAGCTTGCCGGTCACGTTGGGAGGCGGAATGGTGACGGTGCAGTCGCCCACGCCCTCACGGCGCTTGTAGTAGCCGCCGTCGAGCCACTTCTGCAGGATCGCCGGCTCGTTGGTCGACGGATCGTAGTTCTTGGGCATCTCTTCCATATATCTCTCCCTTGCCCGTCGGCGTGTCCGCCTGCTTGGTTTTCGCTCGGTCAGGTCCTGACTCGCACGAAGAGCACATTAAGTGCTCTTCGGCTCGTGCGGAATCTACGAAAACCAAGCAGGCGGACACGCCTTAGGTATCGATTACTTCAGTCTGAAGGTACTAACTTGACAATCTCACAGAATAGCACAGGCATACCTGCCGAAAAGGGACAGGTTTATTTTGGTAGGTTTTATCAGGGGAAACGACATTTGCCCATATAAAACCGACCAAAATAAACCTGTCCCTAAATGGCAGGCCCCGCGGTGGTTGCCGCGGGGCCTGGATTCAAGCTATTTACCCGTAGATGCGCTGGGGCTGTTCTTCGCCCTTTACGGAGGCTTCGGTCACGATGACCTTGACGACACCCTCCTCGCTGGGGAGGTCGAACATCGTCTGCTGCAGCACGTCCTCGCAGATGGAGCGCAGGCCTCGGGCGCCGGTCTTGCGGGCGAGCGCCATGCGGGCGATCTCGTGCAGAGCCGCGTCCTCAAACTCAAGTTCAACGTCCTCGAGTTGGAACATCTTGCGGTACTGGCGCACCACGGCGTTCTTGGGCTCGGTCAGAATCGACACCAGGTCGTCCTCGTCGAGCGCCTGCGTCTGGGTGACGACAGGCGTACGTCCCACAAACTCGGGGATCATGCCAAAGGCGTTGAGGTCCTGCGGGAGCACCTGGCGCAGCAGATCGTTCTCGTCGACCGAGGTGGGGCCGGCGATCTCGGAGTTAAAGCCCACGCCCTTGTTGCCCACGCGATCGGCGATGATCTTGTCCAGACCCACAAAGGCACCACCGCAGATGAACAGGATGTTGGTCGTGTCGATCTGCAGCAGCTCCTGCTGGGGATGCTTGCGGCCGCCGGTGGGCGGAACGCTTGCCACCGTGCCCTCAAGAATCTTAAGCAGCGCCTGCTGAACGCCCTCGCCCGAAACGTCGCGGGTAATAGAAAGGTTCTCGGCCTTGCGGGCGATCTTATCGATCTCGTCCACGTAGATAATGCCCACCTGTGCGCGCTCAATATCGCCATCGGCAGCGTTGATGAGCTTGAGCAGGATGTTCTCAACATCCTCGCCCACGTAACCGGCCTCGGTGAGTGCGGTGGCATCGGCGATGGCAAACGGCACCTCGAGGATGCGCGCGAGCGTCTGGGCCAACAGGGTCTTGCCGGTACCAGTGGGACCGAGCAGCAGGATGTTGGACTTGGCGAGCTCCACCTCATCCATATCATCGTCGAGTTGCGAGTCCAAGCCGTCGTCAAAGGCCGAAAGCGCGGCGCCGCCCTCGATCACGCGGCGATAGTGGTTGTACACGGCCACCGACATGGCGCGCTTGGCGTCCTCCTGACCCATGACATAGGCCGAAAGCTCGTCATAGATCTCGTGCGGCGTCGGCACGTGCGTGATGACCTGGCGGTCGTCCTCGAGCTCAAAGCCCTCGGTCTCGGGGTCCACGGCGGGCTGCCCAGCAGCCTGGCCGTGGTCGTTGAGGAAGCCTGGCAGCTTGCCGTTGCGGGCAGCGTCCATAAAGTCCGAAGCCAGCGACTCCTCCAGAATCTCGGAGCAAGCGGCGACGCACTCGTCGCAGATAAAGATGTTGGTCGGGCCCTTTACGAGACGGCGTACCTGCCCCTGCTCTTTTCCGCAGAAGGAGCAGCGGATGGGGTTGCCGTTCTCGTCAAAGTTGTCCTGCATGTTACCTGCCATCCTAGGCGTCCTTCGCGGCGAGATCGCGCGAGGTGACGATACGGTCGATCAGGCCGTAGTCGAGGGCCTCGGCAGCAGTCAGATAATTGTCGCGCTCGGTGTCGGCTTGGACCTTCTCGATGGGCTGGCCCGAGGCATCGGACAGGATCTGGTTGAGCTCGCGACGGGTCTTCTTGATCTCTTCGGCCACGATCTCGATCTCGGTCTGCTGACCCTGGGCACCGCCGCTGGGCTGGTGAATCATGACCTTGGAGTGCGGCAGGCAGAAGCGCTTGCCCTTGGCGCCGGCCGAAAGCAGCACAGCGGCCATGGATGCAGCCATACCGACGCAAATGGTGGAGACCTGCGGCTTGATGAAGTTCATAGTGTCAAGAATCGCCAGGCCGGAGTAGACCTCGCCACCGGGCGAATTGATGTAGA